>Ga0105052_10000124_pt1 | contig 91349 bp, 68 predicted proteins | sample FRY03_FD_78094 | JGI IMG/M metagenome (GOLD analysis project Ga0105052, IMG submission 78094) | Freshwater microbial communities from Lake Fryxell liftoff mats and glacier meltwater in Antarctica - FRY-03 | ecosystem: Environmental > Aquatic > Freshwater > Ice > Glacier meltwater ... | reverse complement strand
TCCATTCCAATCTCCATACTCTCCTACCAATCGTTTCCGTTCTCGCTCAGTGTATCGCTTCATGGACGCCACTCTCCCCAACGTCCTCACTCCTCACTATACGCGGTTGCTGACGGGCTTACCAGTGAGCGAGCGAGCGGGCCTCGTGGCTCAAATGCGGCGTGGCCGGCGGGTGCACTTTTTCCACGTCCACGGCCACCACCTTGTATTCCGGGCACATCGTGTCCTCATCGCATTCGCTGCTGGTGACGACGTTGACGAGGTTTTCGGGGAAGTGGAAGGTGGTGTAGAGGATGCCGGGCTGGACCTCGGTGGAGACGTTGGCCTTCATGCGGACTTCGCCGCGGGCGGAGAAGATCCGGACTTGGTCGCCGTCCTCGATGTTCTTCATGGCCGCGTCCTGCGGATGGATGGCGAGCAGGTCCTCGGTGACGATGCGGGCGTTGCCGGTGCGGCGGGTCATGGTCCCGCAGTTGTAATGTTCAAGGATGCGCCCGGTGGTGAGGATGAACGGGAATTCCTGGCCGTGGTTTTCGATTTCCTTGGATTCCTGGAAGCGGAAGAAATGGAATTTTCCGAGTCCGCGTTTGAAAGTGTCGGTGTGCAGGATCTGGGTGCCGGCACCGCCCTCCTGGATCGGCCACTGGGTTCCCTGTTCGGTCAGTCCCTCCCAGGTGGCCCCCTTGAAGAACGGCACGATGCGGGCGATTTCGGACAGGATGCCGTCCGGGGAGTAGTCGGCCTGGGGCAGTCCCATGCGCTGCATGATTTCGCAGAGAATCTGGCCGTCCGGTTTGGTGCCGGCCAGCGGAGGGATGGCGGCGTTGACGCGCTGCACGCGGCGCTCGCCATTGGTAAAGGTGCCGCTTTTTTCCAGGAAGGAGGAGGCCGGGAGCACGACGCTGGCAAACTCGGCCGTCGGCGTCATGAACAATTCCTGGACCACAAGGAAATCGAGGGCGCTAAGCGCGGCTTTGACGTGCTCGGTGTTCGGGTCGGTCTGCACCACGTCCTCGCCGACGATCCACATCGCCTTGAGCCGGCCGGCCAGCGCGGCTTCGTACATTTGCGGGATTTTCCAGCCGATCTCGTTGCTGAGGTGGGCACCGTAGAATTCCTCGTAGAGTCGGTGGTTGGCCGGGTCGTTGACCTGGAGATACCCGGCGCCCTGGTGCGGCTGACAGCCCATGTCGGCTGCCCCCTGCACGTTGTTCTGGCCGCGCAGCGGATTCACGCCGACGCCCGGACGCCCGATGTTGCCGGTCATCATGGCAATGTCGGCGATGGTCATAACCGTTTTGGAGCCGTGGCTGTGCTCGGTGACCCCGAGCCCGTGGAAGGCCATGGCATTTTCCGCCCCGGCATACTCGATGGCGGCGGCCTTCACCGCGACGCGGGGCACGCCGTGGATCGCCTCCAGCTCGTCGAGGTCGAGGCTCCGCAGGCCAGCCTCGAATTCCTCCCAGTTTTCGCAGCGTTTGCGGATGAACTCCTGGTCGGTCAGGCCGGCCTCCCAGATGTAATAGGCGAACATGTCGAGCAGGGCGACGTTCGTGCCCGGGCGCAGCTGGAGGTGATGGCTGGCGTAGGGGACGAGTTCGATTTCGCGCGGGTCGACGATGATCAGCGGCACGCCCTTGAGCGCGCGCTGTTTGATTTTCGAGCCAGTGACTGGGTGGCCCTCGGTGGGGTTGGCCCCGATGACCAGGATGCAGTTGGTGTATTGCAGGTCCTCGACGCTGTTGGTGGCCGCGCCGGTGCCGAACGCCTTTTGCATGCCCCAGGCGGTGGGGCTGTGGCAGACGCGGGCGCAGGCATCGATGTTGTTCGTGCCGAAGCCAACCCGGATAAACTTCTGCATGAGGAAGTTTTCCTCGTTGGTGCAGCGCGCGGACGAGATGCCGCCGACGGCGTTGCCGCCGTGCTCGTTTTTGATGCGCGTGAGGTTCTCGACGATGTGGGCGTACGCCTCCTCCCAGGTAGCTTCCTGCAGGCGTCCGTTGATGCGGATGAGCGGGGTCCGCAGGCGGTCGCGGTGGTTGACAAATTTAAACGCATAACGCCCTTTGAGGCAGGTGTGGGCGTGGTTGACCTCGGAGTCGAGCGGGGCCTGGATGCTCAGCACTTCGTGACCCTTGGTGGCGACGTTCAGATTGCAGCCGACGCCGCAGTAGGTGCAGATGGTGCGGGTCTTTTTGCTGGCCTCGATGGACTTCGATTGAAAGACATCGCTGATCGCCGAGGTCGGACACGCCTGGGCGCACGCGCCGCACGAGACGCACGGCGAATCCTCGAAGCTGGTGTCCAGTCCCTTGATGATGCGGGCGTCAAAACCCCGCCCGTGCATCGACAGCACGAATTGTCCCTGGATTTCGTCGCAGGCGCGCACGCAGCGGGAACAGTTGATACACTTCGACAAATCCGAGGTCAGGTACGGGTGCGACAGGTCCTTGGTCCGGTCCAGATGATGCGCCCCGGCCGGATAGCGGATGCTGCGGATCCCCACTTTCGCCGCCACCGTCTGCAGTTCGCAATTTCCATTCACCTCGCAGGTCAGGCAGTCGAGCGGATGGTCGGTGAGCACCAGCTCGATGATGTTTTTCCGCAGCCGCCGCACCTTGGCTGATTCCGTGAAAATGTGCAGGCCCGGACTGAGCGGGGTGTGGCAGGAGGCCACCACCCGCCGCGGGCCATCCTCCTGGAGGGCGACCTCGACTGAACAGACGCGGCAGGCACCATAGGGCTCCAGCTGCGGCGCATCGCACAGCGTCGGCACATGCCCGCGGCCGCGATGGCGGTCGATGAATTTCAGCAGGGTGTCGCCCGACTCGAAGGCGTGCGGCTCGCCGTCGATGAATGCGGTGATGGTGGAAAGATCCTGGACCATGGTGAGGTGGGGCGTGGGGCTAGGACTTGAAGAATGAACGCAGTTCGTCCTCGAAATACTGGAGGGCATTTTTGATCGGCAGCGGCACCCCGCCGCCGAGGGCGCAGAGGCTGGTCTGCTCCATCGTGTCGAGCAGGTCGGTGAGCAGCTCGCGGTCGATCTTGAAGCTGTCATCGCCGCGGGCCTTGGCGATGAGTTCCTGGCCGCGGGTGCTGCCGAGGCGGCAGGGGAAGCATTTGCCGCAGCTCTCGTCGGAGGTGAACTGGAAGAGGTGCTGGATGTATTCGATCATGGGCATCGATTCCGGGATGCTGACGACTCCGGCGTGGCCGAGGAGGAAGCCCGCCTTTCGGAAGCTTTCGAAGTCGACGGTGAGCAGATCGATCTGGCTGACCGGCACGATGCCGCCGAGCGGTCCGCCGACCTGGATCGCCTTGATTTTCGTTTTGAAGCCGCCGGCCATGGCGATCACGTCCTTGAGCGGGGTGCCCATGGCCACCTCGTAGATGCCGGGTCGCGCAAAATGGGAGTCGAGCGAGAGGAGCTTCGGCCCGGTGCTCTGGGGGGTGCCGATCTGCGCGTAGCCCCGGCCGCCCATGGTGAGGATGGCGTGGAGGTTGGCGAAGGTTTCGACGTTGTTGACGATGGTGGGTTTGCGGAAGAGGCCCTCGATGGTGGGGAAGGGCGGACGCACCCGCACCTCCGGGCGCTGGCCCTCGATGCTGGCGAGCAGGGCGGTTTCCTCTCCGCAGATATAGGCACCGGCCCCCTTGATTGTCTTGAGGGTGAAATTGAAGCCGCTGTCGAGAATATCGAGTCCGAGCAGCCCGGCGGCGCGCAGGTCTTCGATGGCCTCGTTGATGACGCGGATGGATTCGGGGTACTCGGCGCGGATGTAGAGGATGCCGATCCCGGCTCCGGCGAACCAGCCGGCGACCATCATGCCGAGCAGTACGCTGTGCGGGCGCTCCTCCATGAGATACTTGTCGATGTAGGCACCCGGATCGCCCTCATCGGCATTGCAGACGATGTACTTCGGCCTGCCCGGAGCCTCGCGGCAGGACTGCCATTTGAAATGCAGGGGAAACCCCGCGCCGCCCCGGCCGCGCAGGCCGGATTCCTTCAGTTCGCTGGCGAGCCAGTCGCGGTCGCGGCTCAGCAGGCCTTTGAACGGGGCGTAGTAGGCGTCGATGCCGTGGAAGGGGGCGGTCAGCTGGGGGGAGGGCAGCCTGGAGACCACCTCGTAGTGGTCTTTCGAGTTGCCGTTGCCGGTGGTGAACAGGCCTTCCAGGTCCTCGTGGGGAAGGCCGGAATAATTGCGTCCTTCGTACTGAAACGCGCCGCCCTGATGGCAGCGGCCGAGGCAGCAGATGTGCCCGACCTCCTCCGGCTTGAAGTGGCTTTGCAGCTCCTGGTGCAGGCGGTCTTGGGTGCCGGCGCAGAGACAGGCCGAACCATTGCAGAGAAAGACTTTTTTATGCGCGTTCTCGGCCTTGAGAAAATCGTACGCCGAGACGGCTCCGAGGGTCACGGCATCCCCAAAAAGGGAGGTGTGGGCGAGCTCGCGCACATGAGCCGGCGTCTCAGCGGTGCCGGTGGCGTCCGCAGCCTCCACCATGCGCTCAAAGAGATTTTTTTCGACGCCTTGGCGATAGGAAAGGTGGCTGAGATTCTTCGACATGGAATTTGCATAAAGTCGGTCTGGGAGTGGGCGAGTCAAGTCGTATGCGGTTTACGGAAGGCCCTGGTCAGTCTTTGGTGTTTCCGGGCGCATCCGTGGTTATGCGTATCCGTCCGCGGTTTTCCCGCCGCCCGTCCCATGTCTACCGCCCCCAGTCCTCCGGCTCAGTCGCCACCGCCACCGGTGGAGGATTTTCCGGACTGGGTCGATCCGATGGTGGTGAAGGAGCTGAGGCAGGGGCTGCGGGCGCGGGGGTTTGTGGTGCCTTTTGTGTGGGTGCACGCGGCGGCGGTGGCGCTGGGATGGCTGGAGTATCTGGCCGTCATGCGCCCGGGCACCCCCTTCGCCTCGACCCAGGTTGGCACGGTCCTTTTCTGGGGCTTGGTCTTCCTGAGTGTCGGGGTGGTCCTCCCGCTGCGGTCGCTGGCCGGCCTGACTGGGGAAATGAGCGGCGATGGTGCCGGGCTCATCCTGCTGGCCGGGCTGTCCCGGTGGAAGATCGTGATGGGCAAATGGCTCACGCAAATGACCCTGGCCGGCCTGATCCTCGTCTCCCTGGCTCCCTACGGCCTGGTCCGCTATTTTTTCGGAGGCGTGGAGCTCCTGCCCAATCTGCTCTGCCTGGCGGCCGCGGCGGGGCTCTCCGCAGCGATGAACGGGCTGATGCTGGGGGCCTCGGGCTATGGCGAGCCGTGGATGCGGGCGCTCATTGCCCTCACCGCCGCGGTGTACGTGGCGGCGCCCCTCTCCCTGGTCGCCGCGGCTCCGGGCATGGGGTCGGGCGACGGCGGCTGGCTGGCCGCGCTCTGGCTGGCCTGGGCCGGGCTGGGCCTGGCCCTGGCTCTGGCTTTTTTCACCCTCTGCGGGCTGCAGCTGGCCCGGGCGCGGCTGCGGGCCGGGCTCCGTCCCTGGGAGGTGCCTCCGAGCCGTCCCGTACTGGTCTTGTTTTTCCTCTCGCCGGTATATTTCGGGCTGCCCTCGCTCCTGACCTGCGGCATCGGATTTCCGATTGTCGCGGCGGCCATGCTGTGGTGGATGTGGTCGCTGGATCCGGCGGAGCAGCCGGTCCGGTCCAAGTTCCATTTCCTTCATCCGCCACCCAGGGCTACCCTGAAAACATACCGATTTTGAGCCCCATGCCCGCCACCCCGCTTCTGGACACCATCCGCCGCGCCTTCACCCAGCGCGGCTGGCATTATGAGACCGTGCCGGGACGCGAGGTGGTGGAGGCCGGGTTCGACGCCCACCACACCCGGGTGCGGGTGCACGCACAGGCCTTTCCCGACATCCGGGCCGTCTCCGTGGTCGGTTATGCCACGGCCGAGGTCCCGCCGGCGCGGACCGGCCTGATTGCCGAAGCGTTGATGCGCTTCAACCAGCAGCTCACGCTGGGAAATTTCGAGATGGACTACGATGCCGGACGCGTGTTTTTCAGGATCACCAACGTGTTCCTGAGCGAGGCCGGGGATGCGTCGGTCATCGCCTCGCTGGTCCATGCAGCGGTGGCCGAGATCGACCGGCTCACACCTTTCCTGACCCTGCTGCTGCGGATGGAGGCGGCGGAGCTCTCCCACCTGAATCTGCGCCTCTTCCTCCAGCGCGAGGACCTGCTGCCTCCGGTGGCCGCCGACGGCAAAACCCTGTGAGTCCTGATGAGCGCCAATGTCTTCATCCTGCGCCGCCAGGGCGGTGAGGACGGGCCCTACACCGAGGAAGAGGTCATGGCGGCGCTCGACGCCGGCGACCTCTCCCCTCGCGATTGGTGCCGCCTCGCCGACCAGCCGCATGCGCAGATGCTGGGCGAGGTCTTCGAACGGCTCGGGGCGGAGGAGCCCGCTTCCGCCGGAGACACCCCCGCAGGCGGCGGCACCACGGGCCGGCTGGCCCCGCGCGCGCATCCGCAGACCGCGATGATGGCGAGGCAGGATGCGGACGAGCAGGAGGACGTGGAGGAGGACGTGGAGGAGGACGTGGAGGAGGACGTGGAGGAGGACGTGGAGGAGGACGTGGAGGAGGACGTGGGCGGGGGGGAGGTGGTGCTGTATCACGGGTCGCCCAGTCTGATGGGGTATGGCTGGCCGCTGGGGGTGGCCGGTGGGGTGCTGGCGGCTGGCTACTGGTTGGGGCAGTTCGGGCTGAGGTGGGTGGGGGGGGCGCTGACGGTGGCGCTGCTGCTGATTGTTCGGTTGCTCCTGCACCGGGCGGCGCGCGAGTATGTGGTGACGACGGAGTGGGTGGAGGCGACGGTCGGGCTGCTCGCGAAGACGACGCGGCGGATCCGCGTGCGGGACCTGAGCGCCATCCGCCTGCATCGGTCGTGGCCGCTGGGCTGGCTGGGAGTGGGCACGGTCATTTTCTCTGGCGACGGCAATGCTGACGACGATGTGATCTTTGCACGGGTGGGACGGGTGCGGCGACTCCTCGCCACGGTGAGGGAGTGCCAGCAGCGCCGTCCGGGACGGTGAGCCGCATCCGTGACTGGACGGGCCACCGGACCCGGACCAGACTGCCGGCCCCGGGGTGCCGAGGCCGCGTGTCGCGGCCCGGACTTTGGGGATGGAGCCTTCTTCACCACCCATGTCCCAGCCCCGCGTCATCCTCGGCATCACCGGTTCCATTGCGGCCTACAAGGCGGCCGATCTGGCCAGCCAGCTGGTCAAGCGGGGGGTGGACGTGACCTGCGTGATGACGGCTGACGCCCAGCAGTTCATCACGCCGCTGACGCTCCAGGTGCTTTCTAAAAACCCCGTGGTGACCGGGCTGTACGATGAAAAGGAAAGCTGGCGCCCCGGCCACATCGCGCTGGCGGATTCCGCGGACCTGCTGCTGGTCGCCCCCGCCACCGCGCACACCATCGCCCAACTGGCCCTCGGGCTGGCCCCGGACGCGCTGACCGCCATCGCTCTGGCGACTCTGGCTCCGCTGGTGATCGCTCCGGCGATGAATGGAAAAATGTGGCAGCATCTCGCCACGCAAGGGCATGTCGACACCCTGCGGCACCGGGGGGCCGAGTTCATCGGCCCGGATGAGGGCCTGCTTTCCTGCGGCTACGAGGGGGTCGGCCGGCTCTGGCCGGTGGAGGGCATCGTCGAGCAGGTCATGGCCCGGCTGGGCCGATGACGGCAGCGGATGCGGGCCGCCGGCGCGGCTGCCGGTTCCTCCCGGCTGCGGGAACGCCTACAGGATGTCCCCCAGCCGATAGTCCGCGGCCTCCGGATAGGCCGCGGCGGCGTCGCGCAGGGCGGCCGCGATGACCGAGACCTGGGCGAGGGCGGCCCCAGTGGCGGCCTGCCCGCGGACAAAGGCCGCGTCCAGGTCCGCCCGGCTCAGGTGCAGGCGGGCATCGCCGGCGAGGCGGTCGAGCAGGTCGTTCTGGCCGGCCGCACCGGAGCGCAGGTCGCGCATGGTGGCGGTGGCGTGCTCCTTGATGGCCGCGTGGGCGGTTTCCCGGCCGACCCCGTGGCGCACCGCCTCCATCATGAAGGTGGTGGTGAGCAGGAAGGGCAGGTAGCGCTCGTTCTCGCGCTGCACCGAGGTCTCGAAAACCTCCATTTGCCCAAGAATGGTGAGGAACGTTTCGAAGAGGCCGTCGAGGGCGAAAAAGGCGTCGGGCAGCACCACCCGGCGGACCACCGAGCAAGAGACATCGCCCTCATTCCACTGGTCGCCCGCCAGGCCGGCAGCCATGGTCACATGGCCCTTGAGCAGGGTGTGGAAGCCGTTGACGCGCTCGCAGGAACGGCTGTTCATCTTGTGCGGCATCGCGGAGGAGCCGGTCTGGCCTTTGGCGAACCCCTCCCCGGCGAGTTCATGCCCGGCCATGAGGCGCAGGGTTTTGGCGAAGTTCGCGGGACCGCTGGCGAGTTCGCACAGGCACGACACGACGCGAAAATCCAGGCTGCGGGGATAGACCTGGCCCACTGCGTGAAGCACGTGGCCGAGGCCGAGGTGGTGCACCAGTTGCTGCTCGAGGGCGGCGACTTTTTCGGCGTCACCCTCGAAGAGGCTGAGCTGGTCGAGTTGGGTGCCGACCGCTCCCTTCAACCCGCGGACCGGATAAGAGGCGATGAGATGCTCCAGGTTCCGGAAGGCCCCGAGCAGCTCCTCGCCGAACATGGCCCAGCGCTTGCCCACGGTGGTGAGTTGAGCGGCCACGTTGTGGGTGCGGGCGGTCAGCGGCAGGGCGGCGTCCTGCCCGGCGCGCGCGGCCAGGGCCAGCAGGGCGGCGGCGGCCTTGGTGCGGATGACTTCCAGGGCGCGGAAAACCTGGAGTTGCTCGACGTTCTCCGTGAGGTCACGCGAGGTCATGCCCTTGTGCACGTGCTCATGGCCGGCCAGTTCACAGAATTCGTCGATCCGCGCCTTGACGTCATGCCGGGTGACCCGTTCGCGGCGCATGATCGCGGCCGGATCGATCTGGTCCTTCACCCGCTCATACGCGGCGATGGCCTCGGCGGGAATGTCCAGCCCCAGGGACCGCTGGGCCTTCATCACCGCGATCCACAACTCGCGCTCAAGGCGGATTTTCCCCTCGGCTGACCAGACCGCCCGCATCGGGCTGGTGGCGTAGCGTTCAGCCAGGACATTTGGAATGGTGCTCTCGGACATCCCTCGCCTTACGCCGCAAGCGCGACGGGTCAAAAACGAACTGACGCCATGCCGCCGGAAGCCCGCGCCCGCACGGCGATCAGCGGAGCGGCCCGGGCGGCGGTCACTCCGCGCTCAGGCGGAAGGGGCGGAGCCAAGCCGGACCCGGACCTCGAACTGCATGCGCCCCCGCAGGATGGTCATCACCATGGGGCTGCCGGGCGTGGAGTTTTTGATCATCACCGTGAGCTCGTCGGAGGAACTGACCGGAGCCCCGTTGATGCGGAGGATGATGTCCCCGACATCGAGACCATGAGTCATGGCCGGTCCGGCCGGAGCCAGCCAGCCGAGGCCGACGCCGTGCCGAATGCCGATCTTCTGGCAGTAGTCCTCGGGCAGTTCAATGGCGCTGACGCCGAGAAAGCCGTAGGGCGAGGTCGCTTGCGGAATGATGACGGAGCGGTCGGCCACCGCGGACGTCTCCGCACCGATGACCTGATACTGCGGTGCCCCGAAAATCTCCGGGCGGGCGGTGACGGGGAAGACGGGGGAAACGGTGCCCTTTTTGCCGGGGCTCGAGGCATACGGAATCAGGCCCTGGTCCTGGCTGCCGGCCACGCCAGACTCGGTCTCGCGCGGGGACAGGGGCCGCACCATCCAGCCGACGGCGACCAGGGCCGCGGCGGCGGCCCAGGGCATGGCGGCGGTCCATTTCCGGCGGGACGCGGCCGGCGGGCCGTCCAGAACGCGGAAAGCGGGCGCGGCGGGAGACGCGGCCGGGGTCATTTCGCGCTCCAGAGCCCGCAGAACCTGCTGGCCGGTCGGAAAATCCAGATCCAGCGGACGCAACGCGCGAAGTTCGCTTTCGAAAGCAAGGAGGCTGGAATCCAGAGGCATGGGGATTGAATTGGAGTCGGTCAAGGCGGCGTCATCGGCAGCCGCAAGTTCAAGGTGATCGATAAGGCGAGTCAGCAGCACCGGCGGAACCGGCCGTGGCCGCAGGGCCCGCAGGGTGTCTTCGAGGGCGAGGTCCTCCCGCTCCAGGGGGGGGGCGGGTTCGGGGTGGTCGGGACTCATTGGAGCTTGGCGGGGGTCAGATGGCGTCGGAGTTGCTGCAGGGCGTAGCGATAGCGCGACGCAGCCGTGTTCATGGGAATGTCGAGAGTCTCGGCAATCTGTTCAAAGGTGAGCTCGCCCCAGATTTTCAGGGTCAGCACCTCCCGGTAATAGTCGGGGAGTTTTTTCATGGCTTCTTCGACTGCCAGCGCACGTTCGTCCTGCTCCAGCGAGCTTTCGAACCAGACGATGCCGGTCTGGTCCTCCCCCAGATCGATCGAACGCTGGTCCCGGTTGGCTTGGCGGATGTTCTTGCGGGCCTGGTCGATGGCGGCGCGCCGGATTTGCGTGAAGGCGGCGGCCAGGGACGGCTCGTCCACTCCCTGGTCATTTTTCTGCACCAAGCCGGACCGCCAGAGCCGGACCATGGCGTCCTGCATCACATCCTCGGCGTCGGCCTCGGTGCGGGTCTGCTGGCGGGCAAAGAGGAACAGGCGTGAACCGTGGGTGGAAAGCCAGGCTTTCCAGGCGGCACTGTCCATGGGGGCGGAGGCGGGGGGCATCGGGTGGTAATTCGCAGACATAGCGCAGGTGATTTTAAATTTTGTTTAAGATTACCGCATCTCCGGTCGCTGGAGACCCTTGGTCCACCCGGCACCACCCTGAGGGGGGTGAGCCTGAGCCCCAGGGGGACGGGTAGGAGTGGGGCGCGCCGGCCCGAAAATACCGCCCGGCCCGGGCGGCTGCGACCGCGCACCTCGGCATCTGCTGCGCCGGTCGTTTGCCTTCACGGCTTTCTTAAAAGCAGACGGGCCGGAGTGAGAAGCACTCCGGCCCGGGAGGGAGGGGAAGGGTCTGATCTGCGCCCAGTGGGAGACCAGGCACGAATGGGAGGCCGTGCACTGGGCGCGAACCAATCCCTCGCCACAGTGTAGCATTCGCGGTTTTTGCGCTTTTGTTACGTCCAATGCCAAATTAATTGGCGGCTAGGGGATTTTCTTAGTCAAGGAAGTATTCCTCCCAGGTGAGCGGAAGGTCCGGGTTCTCCACCTCGCTGGCGATCCGGCCTTCGTTGTCCGGCACGAACTGGGTGCTGGTCCCATACACCATGATCAGGTCCTGGGATCCGGCGCAGCGCAGGGCGTGGGCCACCCCGGCGGGAATGACGACGCCCACGTTGGCGGGGCCGGGGCGGCTGTCGCCCTCGATGATGAAGCGCATCCGGCGGCGCGGCAGGCCGGGCCGTTCCTCGAGCAGGAACATCTCGCAGGTGCCTTGCACAAAAAACATCGCGTCCCACTGCTCCCGGCCATACGGGCGGAGGGCGACGTTGTCCACCTCCTCGACGAAGAGGCGTCGAAACCACGCCTCGGGGGCGGCGTCATCGGGGATGGCCGGCGGGTGGATATGGAAGCCCTTGGCGGTGCCGGCGAACATGAGCGCCGTGGCCCATTGCTGCGGCCACATCCCGATCCGGGTCAGCACGCTTCCGGGATCGTGCTGGCGCGCAAATTCGCCGAACCATCCGCGATGGCGTTGTTGATAGACCGGCCGGTGGAAAATCTCCACGCCCGGGATCCAGGCGGCGTCGAGGCTGGTGCGAGCGGCGGCACCGGTCAGTTCTCCGGCTTCGGCACCGGTGGTGGCGAGGCGCTCGGCCAGTGAGGGTTTGGCGTAGCTGCGCGTTTGCAGGCGGGCTCGGGCTCCGGGGGTCAGGCCCTGCCAAAGCGGATTGGTTTCGTTGCTCATGGGGTGGTTGGGACGGTGGGGAAAGGCGGGGCCGCCAGCGCGGACCTGGGGCCGGATGGAAGCGGAGCGGGCGGGCCGGCCTGGACGGCCTTGGTCGACGTCCCCACACCACGGCAGGAACGGGGCCCTCGGCACGGCGACGGGGCCGCCCGCGGAATCCAGGAGCTGCCATCGGGCGGGGGCTCGCCCGGCCGCATCACCGCCGCCTCGGCATCCGAACCATCGGCGGGCCGGGCCGCCATGAAATCAGAGACGCCGGCACCGGGCCCGGGCCGCGCCGCCCCCAAGTCTGCCCGCCACACGAAGGAAGCCGGCCGGCATTCCCGCGGAGCCGAACCGCTCTCAGTGGACGCGCGACGAGGCCGGCCGGGAGGAAAGGGATTTGTCCGCATCGAGGGCCTCAATGTCAAAGACCTTGACCTTGGTCACCGGCTTTTCGGCGGGTTTTTCCGCAGGTTCGGGCTTTGGTTCTTTTTCCGTCTGCTCGGCCCCCGGCTCCTCGCCGTGCTGGTCGTCGTCCTCATCCTCGTCCTCGTCGTGCTCGTCCTCGTCGTCATGCTGGGACATGTCGACCACGGCATCCTGGGCCCGGAATTTGCGGACCCGCTGGTGGGTCGGGTGCGGGCTCATGGCCATGGTGATCATCTTGCCGGCCTGGCGGGGCATCATGTCGGGGTGTCCCGAGCCCTTGAGGTCCTCGATGACCTTGTGCATGAGCTGCATCCCGATCTCCGGGTGGGCCATCTGGCGGCCGCGGAACTGGAGCACGACCCTCAGCTTGTCGTTGTGCGTGAGGAAATCCTCCGCCCGGGTCAGCTTGATCTTGTAGTCGTGCGGATCGATGCCGACGCGGAGTTTCACTTCCTTGACCTTGCTGGCCTTGGCTTTGTGTTTCTCCTTCTCATGCTTGGCCTGTTCGTATTTCCACTTGCCAAAGTCGATGATCTTGCAGACCGGCGGCTGGGCGTTGCCCGCGATCTCGACCAGGTCAAGCCCCTTCTGGCGGGCAAGCTGGAGGGCATCGTAGGACGACATCACGCCGAGTTGAGCCCCCGAAGCGCCGTCGATGACCCGAATTTTCGGGGCGCGGATGCGGTCGTTGACGCGCGGACCGAAGTCGCGGCGGGGCTGGAAGCGGTTGTTGGGCTTGCTGCTAATGGCGGGGGTCCTCCGTTGGTTGGTCAGGGCGCGACCGGGCGAGGCGTGTGACCACGCGCCCGGGCGAAAAACAGTCTCTGCGGCTCACTAAATCCATGCCAGCAGCCAGTGCGGCGTCACTTCATCCGCTTCACTGAGCCGCTCACGGTCCACCCACAGGTGGCGGGGCTCGGTGCTTTCCTCCTTAATAAATGCAGAAAAATTCGTCAACACCATATTCATAGCCCTGCGGAGAGGGCGGGGCAAGTAAGAAAAGCGGGGCCATGACGAATTTGAAAATGACCGCTTCCTGCCGCGCTGACGGGCCGCCGCGGGGCGGCGAAGGCGGGGCCGGGCCGGGGGTGGATGTATTTGCAAGTCTTAGAGGCTCATTGCATTAAATCCGCCGTCGACGACGATTTCGGTGCCGGTAATAAACCCCCCGGCCTGGGCGGAGGCGAGCAGGAGGGTGGCTCCGACCAGTTCGTGGGCCTCTCCAAAGCGCGCCATCGGGGTGTGGCCGAGAATCGAGGCGACCCGTTCAGGGTTGAGCACCTGGCGGTTTTGTTCCGCGGGGAAGAAGCCGGGCACAAGGGTGTTGACCCGGATGCCGTGGGGGGCCCATTCCCGGGCCAGGTTGCGGCTCAGGTTGTGCACCGCCGCCTTGCTCATGGAGTAGGTGAAGACCCGGCTGAGCGGATTGAGGCCGGACATGGAGCCAAGGTTGATGATCGAGGCCGGGTGTCCCGCGTCCAGGAAGTGGCGGCCAAAGACCTGGCAGGCGAGGAAGGTGGCCTTGGTGTTGACGGTCATGATGCGGTCGTATTCCTCCTCGGTCACGTCGAGGAACGGGGTGGGGGAGTTCACCCCCGCGCCGTTGATCAGGATGTCGATTTTTTCCGACCGCTGCAGCACCCCGGCCAGGAGCGCCTCCAGGCTGCCGCGGTCCGCAGCCTCGACCGGCAGGAAATAGCCGCGCCCGCCGTGGCCGGTAATTTCGTTCAGCCGGGCCTGCGCCCTGGCTTCGCTGCGCCCGGCCAGCACGACCTCGGCACCCGCGGCGGCCAGTCCGGCCGCCATCGCCCCGCACAATGCGCCGGTGCCGCCGATGACCACGGCCACCTGGCCGTCCAGATTGAAGAGAGATGCGCTCATCGCTCTCAAATGCCACCATCGGCCGCCTTCGGCCAGCGCGAAAGCCGCCGGCCAGCCTCAGCGCTCGACCCGCGCCGAACCGCCCTTCATGAACTTTTCCACCTCCTCCCGGGTCGCCATCGAGGTGTCGCCCGGCGTGGTCATGGCCAGCGCCCCGTGGGCGGCTCCGTATTCCACGGCCTGGGCCGCGTCGCCGCTGGTCAGGAACCCGTAAATCAGGCCCGAGGCAAAACTGTCGCCGCCACCCACGCGGTCGAGGATCTCCAGGTTGTCGCGCTGCGTGGCCTCGTGCATCTGCCCGTCGTAGTAACACAGCGCGCCCCAGTCGTTGATGGTGGCCGATCGGACCGTGCGCAGGGTGGTCGCGACGGCCTTGAAGCCAAACTCCGCCACCGCCTGATGGATCATTTTTTTGAACCCTTCGGTTTCCAGGGTGGTGAGGTGCTCGTCCAGACCCTCCACTTCCAGCCCGAGGCTGGCGGTGAAATCCTCCTCGTTGCCGATCATGACATCGACGGATCCGGCGATCCGCCGGTTCACCTCCCGGGCGCGGGCCTGGCCGCCGATGCTCTTCCACAGGCTGGGGCGGTAGTTCAGGTCATAACTGACAATCGTGCCGTGTTTGCGGGCGGCCTCCACCGCCTCAATGACCAGCTCCGGCGTGGTCGCGCTCAGGGCGGCAAAAATGCCGCCGGTGTGCAGCCACCGGACCCCGAGCGTGCCGAAAATATGCTCCCAGTCGAAATCGCCCGGCTTGAGCTGCGAGGCCGCCGTGTGGCCCCGGTCCGGCACGCCGACCGCCCCGCGCACGCCGAATCCGCGTTCGGTAAAGTTCAGGCCGTTGCGCACGGCGCGGCCGATGCCGTCGTACGGCACCCATTTGACGAACCGCGTGTCCACCCCGCCTTGCAGAATGAAGTCCTCCAGCAGCCGCCCGACCGGATTGTCGGCAAAGGCCGTTGCCACCGCCGTACGCAGCCCAAAACACCGCCGCAGCCCGCGCGCCACATTGTACTCGCCACCGCCCTCCCAGACGGTGAACTGCCGTGCCACCCGCACCCGGGTGTCGCCCGGATCCAAGCGGAGCATGATTTCCCCCAGCGCGAGGCAGTCGTAGGCGCAGGTGTCGGCGGGACGAAGCGTGAGTTTCATGGCCGCGAGCCGTAGCGCGGCCGCGGGGTTCCTGCAAGCGTTCGCTGGACGCGGCCGGGCTCACGGCCACCATTAAAACCACCGACCGGTCCAGCCGGTCGGGTCCGGGTCGGTCCGGGGAAGCGGGGCGCGTGATGCCCGGCGGACGGCCGCAGGATGAGCGGGAGGGCTCCCGTTTACACCCGGAACAGCGCCCCCAGCTTTTTGCCGAGCACGACGCTGGCACCGAGGATGGTCAGGGCCAGAAACACCATGCTCCAGACCCCGAGCGCGGAGGCCATGCCCTCGCCGCTGCCGAGTGCGCCAAAGAGGTCGTAAATGGCCGTGGTGATGGCGAAATGTTCCTGCTTTTGAGCGAGGATGAGCGAATCGCTGACCTCGAGCATGGCGAAGGCGAAGGCAAGCAGGCCGCCGGCGACGAGATTGGCGGTGATGAGGGGCGCAGTCACGCGCCAGAAGGTGCGGGCCGGAGGGCAGCCGAGATTCATGGCGGCCTCCTCGAGCGTCACGCTCGTCTGCTGGAAGCCGGCGATCGCGCTGCGCACGATGTACGGCAGCCGTCGCACGCTGTAGGCGATGACCAGGATGATCATCGGGTTGTCGTTCGGCATGAGGAAATGAAAGGGTCGGCCTTCGCGGGTCATCGCCAGGTAGCCGAAGGCCATGACCAAGCCCGGCACGGCCAGCGGGAGCATGGCGAGCGAATCGAGCCACTGCCTCCCGGGCATCGTGCTGCGGCAGACGAGCCAGGCGATGCTCACGCCGAGCACCAGGTCGACGATCGTCGAGAGCGAGGCGTATTTCAGGCTGTTGGCGATCGAGCCGACGGTGCGCGGGTCGCCGAGGGCGTCGGAATAGTTTTGCAGGGTGAAGGACGACGGCAGGACCGACTGATACCAGTCCTGGGAGAAGCTGACCAGGATCACCCCCAGATGCGGCAGGAGGGCGACCGCGGTGACGCCGGCGAACAGGGCGGTGCAGGCCCAGCGCTGCCACGGGCGGTCGGGTTCGCGGGCGCTCACGCCCATGCTCGCCCGGCCTGCCGAGGCGAAGTCGTTGCGCCCGAAAAAACGTTTGCTGAGCAGGAAAATCAGGGAGCTGAAGACCAGCACGACCACGACCAGGGCATAGGGAAACGGGTTGCCGCTCAGGTCCTTCAACCCTTCCCAAATCTGCATCGAGACGACCCGGGGGTAGTCGAAAATGAGCGGCACGCCGAGCTCGGTGAAGGCCCAGATGAAGACGACGGTGCCGCCGGCAAAGATGCCCGGCATGGCCAGGGGAAAGGTGATGCGGAGGAACTTTTTCCAGCCGGGGCAGCCCAGGTTGGCCGCCGCCTCCTCCATGGCCGGATCGATGTTCGCCAGGGCCGCGGAGATATTGAGCAGAAGGATCGGGTACAGGTGGAGCGCGTTGAGCAGGACCACGCCGGTCAGGCGCGACTCGCCGAGCCAGTCGATCGGCGCGGCCGGATCCATCAGGCCGAGATGCGACAAAAAGGCGTTGATGGCACCGTCCGGCCCGATCAGGTGCTTGATCCCGATGGCTCCGACAAACGGCGGCAGGATCAGCGGGACCAGCACCGCGGAATTCAAAAGCGCCTTCCCCGGAAACTTGAACCGGTCCGAGACCCAGGCCAGCGGCATCGCGATGAGAAACGCCAGCAGGGTGCTGAAAACCGCCATGACCAGGGAATTCCACAGGCCCTCGACATAGATCGGGTTGGCAAACACCTCCCAGAGGAAGGCGAGCGTGAAGCCGTGCTGATCCGAAATGAAGGCCTCTTTCACCACGTGCAGGATCGGGTAGATCATGAACGTGATCAGAAAGAGCCAGACGGCAGCGTAGAGGGCGATGGTCTTGGAGCGGGTCATGGAGGCGGCAGCGCGCGCCGAATCAAAGCGAGGGATGCGCCCGGGGCCAGTGCGGATCAGTCCCGCCAGAACGTCGATTCGGCTCCCACCTCGTAGCGCACAGCCATTTCCGGGGTGGCGACCGGGATCTGGCCGCGGTGGAGCGACTCGACGGCGGCCAGCGTCATGCCGGACGTGGGCAGCGTGCGCTCGACGGGGTAGGGGACGCGGTTTTCGATGACCATAGTTTCGATATGCCGGACCAGCGGACTGAGGAAGTCGGCGGTGGTGGCTCCGCTGCCGGGCATCGGCAGGTGCATCTGGCAGGCGATGACCTCGTTGGTGTCGGCGCGAAGTCCGGCATAATTGAAGTCCTGGATCGCGAGCAGGAACATCGTCGTGCGGAAGCCGTCGCGGTGTTCGATGAAATACGCGATCGGATCAGGGAAGGCGGAGCGCGCCCAGTCGAACGAGACCGGAGCTGTCGGGTACCCGTTTGCGACCGGCAGGGTGTTGCTGCGCGAGAGCGCGGACACGAGCAGGCGCTGGGTGTCGGGGCGGCCGGTCATCACTTCCCAGACTTTGGCTCCCTTCACGGCATGGACCGAGGAAATGCCCGTCTCGCCGCCCTGGCGCCGCTCGGACATGCACTGGGTCGTCTCCAGCCCGTGAAAATCGTAGGAATCCACGCCACCGTAACCGGCGCACCCGCTTTCCTTGAGCGGGGTGCCGAGCGGCACGTCGATGGCCGGCAGACGCCAGGTTACCGGCAGCGAGGAGCCGGCGAGAAACGGAAACCCGAGCCGCGTCGCATCGGCGACCATCTCGGCGCACTGCGCCCAGTCGGTCGAGAGGTGTTTGTCGTTGAAGACCGGCACCGCGCACCCGGCCTTTTCGAAGACGCCGACGACTTCCTTGAACCAGGCATGGCGCGGGTAGAGCCGCTGGCCGCGGTCGTTGACCGGGTACTCGCCGTGTTCGCCGATGATGACCACCCCGTCGACCGCCAGGCGCTCCTGGCCCAATCCCAGCGCCTCGGGGATGCTCTTGAACAGCGGCACGTTGAATTGTTGCGACCGCCCCCGGGCCAGATCGCCCTCGGGAAACTGATCGATGTAGAGCGGGACCAGATCGACCGACGGTGCCCGCCATTCTCCCTTCCAACCGTAGCCGAGCAGGAAGCGGTCGATGAAGTGCTGGGCGTGTGAGTGCGTCCGGCTGACAGTTCCGAGAAGGGCGATTTTTTTCCGTGGCGTCCCGGCGGCGGACAGGGACGCGGCGCAGGCCGTGCCGGCGACGGTTCCGAGGAAGGCGCGGCGGGAGAAGCGTGGCGTGGTCATGTCGATGCGGGTTTATCTTTGCCCCAGCCGATCACCAGAATAAAGGCCGCGACCAGGGGCAGGAACGCGGCGGCGAGAAATCCGGCATTGAAGGATCCGGTGGTGTCGGCTAACCAGCCGAAGCCACGTTGCGCCCAGGCCGGCAGGATCCAGGCGGCGACACTGGCGATGCCGGTGATCCGGCCCTGGCGGCTGCCGGAAATATCCTGGGTGAAGGCATGATAGATCGGGAAGACCCCCAGCGCCCCAGCCCCGGCAATCATCAGCACGGCCATGAGCGGGCCGGTGGTCTGAAGGAACGGGGCCAGCGCGGCGGCCGTCACGAGCAGGCCGCACCCGCTGAAGACGAGCCGCCGCGCGCGGACCACCGGCAGGCCGCGGCGGGCCAGCCAGACCGCCAGCGCTCCCGCCCCGAGGCAGCCGATGTCGGTGGCCACAAACCAGGCCGAGTTGAAATAGAGCGCGTCGGTTTCGGTCCACCCCCGGCCTTCCTGGAGGAATTTCGGCAGCCAGGCGCGCAGGATTTACCAGGTCGTGTTGATGCAGGCGATAATGGCGAAAATGACGAGCATGCGGCGGCTGAAGACGATTTTCCAGAAGCTGGCTTCGGTGGTTTCGGCGGCACCCGGTTCGGGCCGGCTGACCAGATCCGACTTCCGGACGATCAGCAGCCAGAGCGCGATCCAGCCGAAGCCGATGACCGCGATCACCTGAAACGCGTTCCGCCAGCTGCCGACCTCGGCGGTCATCAGCGCGGCCATCAGCAGCGGCGTCACGATGGCCCCGATGGACGTGCCTCTTTGCAGTACGCTGTTGCCGAGCGACCGGTCGCGCGCGTCGAGCAGCAGCCGCGTCGCCTTGATCGCGCACGGCCAGTGCCCGCCCTCGCAAAACCCCAGCAACGTGCGGCAGACGAGCAGCCCGGAATAGGATTCGGAAAAGCCGGTCAGAAATCCCGCCCCCGACCACAGGGCCACGACCACGGCATACAGCCAGCGCAGCGGCAGGCGGTCGGCGAGCACGCCGAAAAACAACGAGCCCGCGGCAAAGGCGTAGCCAAACCACGCCTCCAGATTGCCGTACTGCTCGTGGTTGAGGGAAAATTCCCGGGTGATCCGGACCGAGGCATTGGCCAGCGTCTGCCGGTCCATGTAATTGATGGCGGAGGCCAGCAGAAGCAGCCCGCACACCCCCCAGGCCCGCCGGGCCCCTGATCGGGAAGCGCTTATCCGTTCCAGGAGCGGCCGTCCCAGGCCTCGACTCGTTCCAGAAGCGCCGCGGCCTCGGCGGCAAACCGCGAGAGCAGCGTCTCGCCCTTTTCCGCCGTGGTGGCCAGCAGCAGCAGCAGGTCAGTGCGGTCCCGGTGCCGCTGGCGCAGCTCGAAGACCGCCTGCCGGCCGGGCACGTCGTTGCCGCCGTGGCCGTTGAGAAAAACGATCCGGCGGAACCCGTGCCGCAGGAAGTTTTCCGCCAGGCTGTTGAGCAGGTCGAGGTACACCCGCGGGGAGGCCGACAACGTGCCGGCAAAATCCAGATGATGGTCGGAATTGCCCAGCCACATCAGCGGCGCAAACAGCGCCCGGTCGGCAAACCGCGGGGCCACCCGACGCACGATTTCGCCCAGCAGGATGGAATCGGTGAACACCGGCAGGTGATACCCGTGCTGCTCGACCGCCGCCACCGGAATGACCGCCGGCATGTCCGGCGACAGCGCCGCCACCGCGGGCCAGGTCAGGTCAATCAGGTTCATCCCGCGCGAGACTTCCGCATTTCCCGGACGAAAACAAGCGCAAGGTCAGGGTGCCTCTTTTCCCGTCCTCCAAGACGGCGGTGAAACGCCGGCGGCCGCCCTCGCGCGCGTGCCACCGATTCCGCGGTTGTTTCCTTGTTTCCGGCCTCCATCATGGCTACGGGCGACGCTCGCCCGCTTATGATCCTGTCTTCGCGCCTTTTGGTTACTTCACTGCTGAGCGCGCTGGCGCTGGTGGGGGTTCTCCCCCGGCTTCAGGCCGAGGAGCCCTTGGTCGAGGTTCTGCAGGCGACCTGCCGGATCACCCACGACGGCCGCTCCGGCACCGGCTTTTTCGTGCGCCGCGACCAGCAACTCCTGCTCGTCACCGCCGCCCACGTCTTCGAAGAATCCACCCTCCCCGAGTGCCGCTTGATCCTGCGCGAGAAAAAAGCCGGAGCCGCCGCCGTCCGCCGGGAACTCGCCCTCATCGTTCGCAAGGACGACCAACCCCTCTGGAAAAAACACGCCACTGAGGACGTCGCCGCCATGGCCGTGGAACTCCCTCCCGAGATCGACTGCAAACCCGCCCCCTTCGAACACATTCTGGAAGCCTCGGCTTCCGGCACCGGTGGTGTCACGCTGGGCCAGGAAGTCTGGCTGCCAGGTTACCCCGCACAAATCGAAGCCAACGACGCCGGCTGGCCGGTGCTCCGCCGCGGCACCATCGCTTCCCACCCCCTGGCTCCCGTCGCCTCCGTGCCCACCCTGCTCGTCGATCTAACCAGTTTTGGCGGCGACAGCGGCGGCCCGCTCTTTGCGATCATCAATGGGGTGCCGCACCTCGCCGGCCTCGTGGTCGGCATGCACCGCCAAACCGACCACACCGTCTCCGCCTTCGAGGAGCGCACCGTGCACACCCCCCTGGGCCTGGCCATCGCCATCCAACCGGCCATCATCGCCCAAACCATCCGGCTCGTGCCGGCAGCCGCCGGCGGGCCGAAGTAGCTCGACATTCCGATGTCGAGAGCGCGGGCCCGGCGAATACGGCATCGGCCAGTCGTGCGCCAATCGTGAAAGTATGACCACCGGCGGCGCGGACGACCGGCGGCGCGACCAGAGGCGAGCCGCAGACGACTGCGGCGCTTCCGGGGAGGTTTTTCACTTCGCCCGTTTGGCTTTGGCGCGGGCGAGTTCGTAGGATCGGCGGAACTGGGCGCCGAGGGTGCGGGCGAGTTTGACCTGGATGAGTTTGTCGTTGGCGGCGAGCTGGGTGGTGATGCCTTCGGGGTCGGCGGCGAGCTGGCCCATGGCCCCGAACTGTTCCATCGCGAGCGGGGGGAAATCGGCGGCGATGAGGTCCTTCCAGGCGGCGGTCAGCTCGTCATGGGTGTCGATGCACATCGCCCGCATCCCGAGGCGGAGGGCGTTGAAGCGGTTGGCGGTCCAGGCCGGCACGTAGGTGAACTCGGCGGCATGCGCATACGGCATGACCTCGGGATCGGCGAAATAGGCGAGTTTTTCCGGGGTGTACATGTCCTTGCGCAGCGGCAGGCGCCGCAGGCTCATGCGGCGTGGGCCGCCCGGGGTGCCGGGCCGTTGGTTCCACAGCGCCTGGCCCTCGGGGGAGAGGACGAATTCCAAAAAGGCGTGGGCCACGGCCGGGTGCGGGGCACCGCGGAACATGGCGATGGCGTCGACGCCGGTGGAGGTGCCGCCGAGCGGGGTGACGAAGCGGACCCGGGAGGTGCCGTCCTCCCCGCGCAGGCGCTCGTTCCAGGTGCGTCCGTAAAAATCGATGCACATGCCCGCGGCGGCGACTCCCTGGGCCACATCCAGCGGCACCTTGGTGGCCGACTCGGTGAAGTAGCGGGCGTTGGCCCCGATGCGCTGGAGCAGCTGCAGCCCCTTGACCCAGCCCTCGCGCAGGGCCGCGGCTTCGGCCGCCTCGCGCATCTTCGGGGGCGCGGCCTCGATCCGCGGGCGCGCCGCCTCCAGCGTCTCCCGCATCTGCTGCTGCACGATCATTTCGAACGCCTTGACGATGGATCCGCTCTTGGCCGGGTCCGCCACCGCGATCTGCCCGTAGTAACGGGGGTCGGCGAGGTCCTCCCATTTCGTGGGTGCGGGCATCCCGAGGCGGGCCACCGTATCGGCGTTGTAAACGATGCCGAAGCTCGAGAGGCAGGTGCCGATCCAGGTCAGACCGGGGTCGCGGTACGGTTCGCCGCCCACCCGTTCCGGAATGACGTCGTCCGAGAACCATTCCGGCTGCTGCTCCTTGAGCGCGGCCAGCCCATGCTTCCCCGACGCGTCGGCGGCCACGAGCACGCCGTTTTTCCGCTGGCGCTCGAAGTCGTAGGTGCCGCCGCCGAAAAACAGGTCCACCCCGATGCCCACCTCCGAGGCGAGGAACGCCGCACGCGCCTCCTGTTCGGGCGTCGCCGGCGCGGTGTCGCCGGGCTTCCGGTCGAGCTTCGGGTCGCTGAAGGCGCGGCCAAAACTCTCGCGCCACGGGCGCGAGGAGGTTTTTTTCCAGTGGTTTTCGAAGGCGGCGTGGTACTCCGAGCTGATCACCTTGACGATCTCGCTGGTCCCTCCGGGGGTGCGCCAATCGAGGCGGACCGTCTTCCCGGTCCGGGCCCCGTACCATTTTTGAAAGCCCTCGGTGAACTCGCGGCGGATGGTCTCGTTGTGCGGGGTGAGGATCGTCAGCCGCTCGTCGGCCTTGGTGAAAATCGACGGCCGGTCGTCCGAACGCAGGGCAAAAGGCAGTAGCAGGGTGAGCCCGAGGGCCACGCCGAGCCCTCCGAAAATGAGGCGTTCGCGCCGGGTCGTGGGCACAGGCAGGCTGGTCAGCAGCGCGCCCGCTTTGTCCGCGATCCCGGGAAACGCGGCCTCCAGCCGCCGCCGGAGAGCGGAGGCCGCCGCGCCGAGGCTGGCCCGCACGCGTGCGGGGGCCGCCGCCGGGGCGGGCGGTGGCTCCGGGCTTGGGGAATCCGCAAAACTGAAGGCGGGCCGGTCCGGCTCCGCGGGGGGGCGGCGTGCGCCGGTTCCCGGCTTGGGCCCGCCCAGGTCGCCGAGTGGCAGCTCGGGTTGCGGCTCCGCCTGGCGGCTGCGCGCGGCGGCGGGTTTTTTTTCAGGCGTGGCCATCGGGATGGAAGATCAGGGGGCGGGGGACGGCTAGGCGGAGCGCAGCATGACCACATCCTCATCGTTGACCACCGCATTGCAGGTCCGCCCGTCGATCGGGTGGAGGACGTGGGGATTGGCCTCGGACAGGCGGATCATGCCCGCCGTCGGGCTTTCGAGTTCGTATTGCGCGCTCTCCCCGAGGTAGATGGCGCGGCGGAACTGCCCGCTGACGCAGTTTTTGTATTCCGGGTAGATTTCCAGGCGCCACGATTCCGGGCGGATCGACAGGGTAACCTTGTCGCCGGGCTGCGGCTGCCACGACTCGTCGGTGGCCCGCCCCCAGAAAAGGCCGCTCGGCGTCTGCACCGCCCAGAGGTGGTTGCGGCTGGTCTCGCGAATGATCTCCCCATGGATGAAGTTGGTCTCGCCCATGAAGCCGGCGACAAACACCGAGCGTGGATCGCGGTACATCTGCTGCGGCGTGCCCGCCTGGATCAGGCAGCCCTGGTCCATGACCGCAAAGCGGTCCGCCACCGACAACGCCTCCTTCTGGTCATGGGTGACGTAAACTGCGGTGAGCCCGGCCTCTTTGACCAGGGTGCGGATTTCTTCGCGCATCTCGACGCGGAGCTTGGTGTCCAGGTTGGAAAGCGGCTCGTCGAGCAGGAGGATGTGCGGCCGCACGATCAGGGCGCGGGCCAGGGCCACGCGCTGCTGCTGCCCGCCGGAGAGCTGGGTGATCTTGCGCGAGCCGTACGCACCCATTTTCACCAGTTCCAGCGCGGCCCGCACCTGGTCCTCGATCTCGTCGCGGTCCACCTTCCGTTCCTCCAGGCCGAAGGCGACGTTTTTCTCCACCGAGAGGTGGGGCCAGAGCGCGTAGCTCTGGAACATCATGGCCGTGTTGCGAAGATGGGGCGGCGTGCGCGTCACCTCGCGGTCGCCGAAGAAAATCTGCCCCGAATCGGGCGTGTAAAATCCCGCGAGGTGCCGCAGCAGGGTGGTCTTGCCGCAGCCGCTCGGCCCCAGCAGAAAGAACAGCTCGCCGGGCTCGATGTGCAGGGACACTTCCCGCAGCGCCACCACGCTGCCGAAAGATTTCGTCACCCTGGTGACGGTGATGGGGACCATGCTCATGCGCTGTCGGGAAAAAGGAGCCGCTTGACTACCGGCGGCCCCACGCTTTGGCAAGGAAGCAGTTGGCAGACCAGGCAGCCGCGACTCAATCTTCCTCGTCGGCGAGGGAAACGAGGATTTCGCGCGGTTTGGCCCCTTCGCCGGGGCCGATGATCCCGCGCATTTCCAGGATGTCCATCATGCGGGCGGCCCGGGTGTAGCCGAGGCGCAGGCGGCGCTGGAGCAGGGAGGTGGAGGCGCGGTTTTCCTGGGAAATGACCTCCAGGCACTTTTCGTAGCACTCCTCGTCCTCGCCGTTGATCTCCTCGCCGTCGCCGCCCCCGTCGCCGCCGCCGTCCAGGCTGGCCTTGATGTCGGCCACATAGCGGGGTTTGGCCTGCTGCTTGCAGAAATCCACGATGCGCGTGACCTCGTCATCGGTGACAAAGGCACCCTGGGCCCGGATAAGTTTGGCGCTGCCGGGCGGCAGGTAGAGCATGTCGCCCTTGCCGACCAGCTTCTCCGCGCCCTTGGCGTCGAGAATGACGCGCGAATCCAGCGCATTGGAGACCTGGAAGGCGATTTTGCACGGGATGTTGGCCTTGATGACGCCGGTGATGACGTCGGCGCGCGGCGTCTGAGTGGCCAGGATGAGGTGGATGCCGGCCGCGCGGGCTTTTTGGGCGATCCGGCAGATGGCGACCTCAATCTCGGCCGGCGCCGTCTGCATGAGGTCGGCCAGCTCGTCGATGATCACGACAATGTACGGATAGCGGTCCGGCACCTTGGGCCCGAGATCCTCCTCGGCGTAAAAATCGTCCTCCTTGCTCCAGACCGTCTCGGCCTCGGCCACCGGGTCTGCGGCGGTCTCGATGGTGATTTCCAGATCGCCGGCCGGATCGTCATCCCGGCCCGCGCGCACCGCATGGGCATGGAAGGCGGATTGTTCGATCTCCCGCAGCAGCGGCTGCTCGAGGAATTCCGCACCGGGGTTTTCCACGTCGCGCAATTGCTCGTCGGTCAGGTCGGGCACCGCGGAGAGGGCGACCTCGTCCGTTTCGCCGGCGGCCCGGCCCGGGCCGGGGGAGCCCAGGGAGCTGCCGAGCACGACCCGCTTTTCCTGCGGCGTCCGGGCGATCGCATTGGCCGCATTGGCCGCATTGGCCGTCGGCGCGGCCACTGGTGCCACCGCCCCGGGGCGTTCCGGCCGCGCGGGTTTGGGCGGGAGTTCACGCTTGTTGAAGGCATCGAAGTTCCGCACGCCCACGTCGGCGAAGACCCGGTAGCGGGCCTCCATCTCGTTTACCACCCAGTTCAAGGCGGTCAGGGTTTTTTTCGGGTCCGTGACCACCGGGATGACGAGGTGGGGCAGGTCGTTGTAGTGCTGCATTTCCACCACCTTCGGGTCCACCATGATGAAGCGGAGCTGTTCGGGCGTGAACTGGAAGAGGAGCGAGCTGATGATGGAGTTGATGCAGACGGATTTGCCGGAGCCGGTCGCGCCGGCCACCAGGAGGTGGGGCATCGAGGCCAGGTCTCCGACGATGGTGTTGCCGTAGACGTCCTTGCCGAGCGCCAGCGGGAGTTTGGCCTTGCCGTTGGTGAAGGCGGGGTCCTCGATGAGTTCGCGCATCGGCACCGGCACTTTGTCGATGTTGGCGATCTCGATGCCCACGGTGTCCTTGCCGGGGATGGGGGCGAGGATGTTGATGCGTTCGGCCTTGGTGGTGCGGGCGAGGTCGTCTTCGAGCGCGGCAATCCGGTTCACCCGCAGGCCCTCCTCGGGATAAATCTCGTACCGCGTGATGGTCGGACCGCGGGTGATGTCGCCGGGCGCCACCTTGATGCCGAAGGTCTCCAGCGTGCGGATGATCGTCTGCTGGGTGGCCAGCAGCGCGCCCTTGTCGGCGGGTTTGTGTTTGCTGGTATCTTCGACGGCGAGCAGGTCGAGATCGGGCAGCTCGTAATTGGCGAATTCGGCGCTGGGGGTGGCGTCGCTGCCCAGGCTGGCCCCGGCGGGCAGGGCTGCCGCCTTTTGGTCGCGGGCCTTTTTGCGGATGTCGGCCAGGGTCGGGCGCTGGTCGGTGGCCGGGGCGCGTTCGGAGGAATCAATGATTTTGGGTTCGGGTTTGGCCGGCAGGCCAAGGTCGAGCTGAACGGGTGCCTCGGAAATGGCCTGCTCCTCCGCGTCCGCGGCGGCGGCCTGCGCGGCGCGTCCGGTGCGGGTGGCTTTGGGGGAGGCTCCCGCGCTCTCGAGGCCGAGCTGGGCCGCCACCTCGGAACCCGGGATGATCATCTCGTCGTCGAGGTCCAGCGGCCGCCGGCGGCCGGCCGGCAGGGGCTCCTCGTCGGAAAGGGCGGCGGCCCGGCCGCCTTTGCGGCCGCGGCGCGCGGCCGCGCGGTCCTCCATCATTTCCCGCGGCAGCCCGGCGGCGAAGGGGCTGGGTGCCGCCGGCTCCAGCTCCCGAGCCGCCCGGCTTTCACGCCACCGGCCCAGCAACTCGTCCAGACCCTCCCGGCACATGGCAAAAAACTGAATCGGATGCATCCCGGTCACCATGATCAGGCCGGCCACGTAGGCGGCGAACAAAAAGAGGAGCGCGCCGACCTTGCCAATGCTGGCCGCGAGCATCTTCTCGCCCATGATCCAGCCCAGGCCGCCCCCGGGATTGGCCTGGAGGATGTGGTTGGCAAAGGCCCAGTCCCGCAGCCAAGTGCCCTGCACGCTGAGCAGCGCGGGCGCGGAAATCATGATCAAGCCCAGCCCTCCAAGGGCGCGTCCAGTCAGCCGATTCCGCGACACCAGCATCGATACCCCAAACCACACCATGGCCGTGGGCAGCAAGTACGCAGCCGCCCCGAACAGGAGCAGATTGCATCCGGCCAGAAAGGCCCCCACCGGGCCGATCACGTTGTTGGCCGGCTCATTCGGCCGATCAGTGGTCGCCAGCGAACCGCACAGCGGCCAGTCCGTGTGCACGTCCCGCGGGTCGTACGAGACCAGCGACAGGTAGCCGGCCATGCCCAGGGCCAGCAGCGCGATCGCCCCGACCGTCCCCCAGGGCGTCTCGAAATGGGTCGGCGGTTCGTCTTGCTGGCGGCGGGGTGAGCGGCGTTCCATGGTCACGGACAAGTTGGAGGCGTGCGGAGGGCGCACCCGTCGATGACTGGAGGGATCTCCACGGACCGGATGCGGGGAAATTTTAGACTTTCCCGCGGACCGCGGCAATGATTTGTTTTGAATTTCCTAAATTTCCAGCCTTGCTGACCAATTATGACTCCCTCGCCCCGCGCCGCCGAGCTCCTGGTGGTGTTCGTCAAGCATCCAGAACCCGGCTGGGTCAAAACGCGGCTGGCGGCCGGGGTGGGCGAGGCCGCCGCGGTGGCCGTCTATCGCGAACTGGTGAAGCTCACCCTGCAGGCGGTGGGCGACTGGTTGCGCCCGGCGGCCTCCCCTCCGTCCGAGGGCGGAGGGCGGCAGGTCTGGATCTACTTCGACCCCGAAAACAAGGAGGCCGAGGTGCGTGCGTGGCTGGCGGCCTCAACCGAGGGCTGGTCGCCCACCGCCCACTTCGTGCCCCAACCACCGGGTGATCTTGGCAAACGGCTTGAATCCATTTATCAACAAGCATTTGCCTTGGATTCTTACGCTGTAGCGGCCATCGGGACAGACTGCCCCGGCCTGACCGCCGCCACCCTCAAAAACGCCTTCGAAGCTGTGCGGCGGGCCGATCTGGTGCTCGGGCCCGCCCTCGACGGCGGCTACTACCTCATCGGGCTGGCCCGCGATTACCCCGCGCTGTTTACGGACATCCCTTGGAGCTCCAACCACACCCTGGCCGCCACCCGCGCCGCCGCCCGCCACCTCGGCCTCACAACCGCCGAATTGCCCGCGCTGGCAGACATCGACACCGAGGAGGATTGGCACCACTGGCAGTCGATCCGCTGATTTTTCAAAAAAATGCGCCTGCGGCTCGAAAATATGCCGCCCTAGTATTTTAATTACTTTGAAATTACAGTCATCTTTGGTAATCTCGCCGAGTGCGTAGAAATTCACTCCTCACCGGGCCGCTGACGATTCTTGGAATCGTGTTATTTTGCAGCCTTTCAGCCTCTGTTTCGGCTCAGAATACGAAAAAGTCGGCCTCTTCCTCCGCCACCTCTCCCAAAAAGCCGGCGACGACGGCGAAAAAGCCGGGTGGGGCCGCGGCTCCGAAGTCGCAGGCCGCCGCCAAAAAAACGTCGGCAACCCCGAAATCGTCGGCAAAACCACCCGCGACGGCCGCCAAACGCACCGCGGCCCCCGCGACCAAGACTAAAACTGCGGCCCAGGCCAAGTCGGCGGCTCCGGCCAAAACCGCGGCTCAGTCGACGCCCAAGGCCTCGCCCAAGCCTGCGGTCAAGCCTGCGGTCAAGCCTGCGGTCAAAAAGGCGTCCGCCAGCTCCGTGGCGGCTGCTGCCAAGCCGGCGGCCCCATCCAAGTCCGGCACCGCGGCCAAGTCGAAGGCAGGGGCCTCATCCGCCAAGGTGGCGGCGGCAAAAACGAACCGCTCCGGCTCCCCAAAGACGGCGGCGGTGCCAGCCACTCGTGCGACCAAACAAGGAACCATCGCCCGTGAGGGCCGGGATAAGGGTTCCGCCCGCACCCCGGCTCCGCCGCCCCGGCTGGAACGGGAGCCCTCTGCTTCCGTAATTCCCGGAAAAAACACCTCAGATACTTCCAAATCAAAGACTTCCAATAAAATTGTCAAAAGCTCCCTGGCGGTCCCCGAGACCAAGCCTCCATTCACCGCCGACGACCCCCTGATCGAGGGAGCGGACAACCTCATCGCGGAAGAACTCGACCTGCTGGGGATCGAGGTCCATGGCACCGGCGAAGGGCTGGAGCCGGTTGTTTCCGAAATTGAAAAAGTGGCTCAGAGCGAAGCGCCGATGGTGTTCGTTCTGGGCTTGGCCGGCGGTGCCGGCGCCGCGGCATGGAATACCGAAGCCCCGCCTCGGCCAGCCGACCTCGAGGTGCCAGCTCATCCGCTCCTGTCTCCGGCTCCCGCCGCCGCCCCGGGTGCGCCCGCAATCGACGAAATCTCCCCGGCCGCGCCCGCCGAAAGCGAATCGCGTTCGTCTCCCGACGCCCCCGAGGAGTCGGAGGCTGCGGAGTCGGTGGTGACTGCCTCGGCTCCCAAGCCGCTCGCTCCGGTGGCGGCGGTCGAGGTCACGCTCGCTGCGGCCGCGCCGCCGGTCGCGCCAGCTCCGGTCACCCCGGAGGTTCTCGCGCCAGCCCCGGCCGCCGCCCGGTCCCGGGCCGGTGCGGCCGCGGAGGGCGTCCTGACCGCGCTCAGCGGTGCTGCGGTCGGTCCCAAGGCCCAGGCCGCCGTCTCCGCGGCTGTGCGCAGGGCTCTGCCTTCCGGGGAGGCGCGTCTGGTGGTCGCCTCGCTGGTTCAGTCCCTGCCTGACGTGCTGGACGAAGGGGACGGGGACGGGCTGGAGGCGGTCCCCTCCGCCGCACCGGTCCGGCAGGCCCAGCCTCTGGCCGCAGATGAACTCCCCCCCAAACGCGCCGACCGCACCAGCACCGCCTTCGAAGTGCCCGCCGCCGCGGGCGACCTGCTCATCGCCGCCACGAACCAAACTGACTTCCAAGTGGAGGAAAAACGCGTGGTTTTCATCGGCTCCGTCGTCATGAAGAACGAGCGCTTCTACCTCACCGCGGACAGGCTGGTCGCGTACATGAAGGAAAATCAATCGGGGCTCGAATTTGCGGAAGCGCAGGGGAATGTGATTGTGCGCATGGTCGAGAACGGCCAGGAAACCGGTTCCTCCGGCCTCGCCAAAACAGCCGTTTTTCACCCCGAGACCGGGGAAATTGTCCTCAAGGGATGGCCCCAATTGCGCATGGGCAACAAGGCCCACGTCGCCTCGTCCGCAACCACCGAAATGTCGCTCTTCACCGATGGGCGCATGAAAACGTCCGGCCGCAATCAAACCATGATCGTGCCGTAAGGCCCCGCGAGTGCCCGCCCCAGGCCACCCGTCGGCCGCCTCAAGCCCGCTCCGAGCCCGGGTCGGCCCGGTCCGTGGACGCGCGCCGCGGCCCCCGGGGCGCGCGATGGCGGTGCCGATCGGCCGCACCACCGCCGTTTTGGCGGGTCCGCGGGGCCGCATCCGCCCTCCGGGGCGGCGGCCGGGGCGAGGTCCGACACGAGACGGAAGCCGGTTTACCCTCCCTTCGGTCACCGGGTTTCTAAGAAATCAGAATTTTCTTTGACAACAGGGGGCGCTCTCCTACTCTCACCAACGCTTCAAGGCAGACTCAGTCGAGTCACCCAGCGGACCATTCCTTTTTGCGAGCAAACAGGTGGTCGGATGGGTGGTTTTTGCGTCTTGAAATGAGGCGTGGCTCGGAGAGAATTCTTTCACCAGTGAGAGAACCATCGCCGGACGACACAAGAAAGCGGACCGTGGTCGTGTAGCTCAGTTGGTAGAGCACGTCCTTGGTAAGGACGAGGTCACCGGTTCAAGCCCGGTCACGACCTCCACGGTTCACCCGAACGCGCGGAGCGCTCCGCTTTCCTGATCGAAGCAACCCAACTCAACTCACTGGCTTACCACCCCATCCACATAACATGGCAAAAGAAAACTTCGCCCGGAACAAGCCGCACGTGAACGTCGGGACCATCGGTCACGTCGATCACGGCAAGACCACGCTTACCGCGGCCATTACCAACACCCTCGCCGAGAAAGGATTGGCTCAGGCGAAAAAATATGATGAGATCGACGCCGCCCCGGAAGAAAAGGCGCGCGGTATCACCATCAACACCGCCCACGTCGAATACGAAACGGAAAACCGTCACTATGCGCACGTCGACTGTCCGGGACACGCTGACTATGTGAAAAACATGATCACCGGTGCCGCCCAGATGGACGGGGCGATCCTGGTCGTTTCCGCCGCTGACGGCCCCATGCCCCAGACCCGTGAGCACATCCTGCTCGCCCGGCAGGTCGGGGTGCCCGCCCTCGTCGTGTTCATGAACAAGACGGACATGGTGGACGACGCCGAACTGCTCGACCTCGTCGAGATGGAAGTGCGCGACCTGCTTTCCAGCTATGAGTTTCCTGGTGATGAAATCCCGATCGTCCGCGGTTCCGCGCTGAAGGCGCTGGAAGGCGATCCCGAGTACAAGCAGAAGATCATGGACCTGATGAAGGCCGTGGACGAATACATCCCGCTTCCAGAGCGCCCGATCGACCAACCGTTCCTGATGCCCATTGAGGACGTGTTCAACATTCAAGGCCGTGGCACGGTTGTCACCGGCCGGGTCGAGCGCGGCATCCTCAAGCGCATGGAGGAAGTCGAAATCATCGGCTTCCGCGACACCGTGAAGACCACCGTCACGGACATCGAAATGTTCCGCAAACTCCTCGATGAAGCCCGTGCGGGCGACAACGTCGGTCTGCTCATGCGCGGCATCGGGAAGGACGACGTTGAGCGCGGCCAGGTCCTGGCCAAGCCCGGCTCGGTCAAGGCGCACCGCAAATTCAAGGCCGAGATCTACGTTCTCTCCAAGGATGAAGGCGGCCGTCACACCCCGTTCTTCAACAAATACCGCCCGCAGTTCTACTTCCGCACCACCGACGTGACCGGTGAAATCACTCTTCCCGAAGGCGTGGAAATGGTCATGCCGGGCGACAACATCGGCCTCGTGGTCGAGCTGATTACCCCGGTCGCGATGGAGAAGACGATGCGCTTCGCCATCCGTGAAGGCGGCCGTACGGTCGGCGCGGGCCGCGTCGGCGAAATCGTCCCATAACGTCCGCGGAGCCTCGCTCCGCTGGCGATCGGGAGCAGGGTGGACCAACTGCCCTGCTCCCTTTTTCTTTTCGGCGGGGTCCCCATGGCCCCGCAGCCTGCTCTTCCTCCTTTATTCGGTCTCCTGCCTACGTCGGTTTCATCTTGACTCTTCCCACGATAAGCTAAACTGCCTTACGCTCTTTAGTTTTCACATACGCCAGTAGCTCAATTGGTAGAGTAGTGGTCTCCAAAACCATTGGTTGGGGGTTCGAGTCCCTCCTGGCGTGCCATTTTTTCGATCCTCCCGATCCGCTCCTTTTCATGACCCGTGTCACCAAATTCATTCGTGAAGTCACCGACGAACTCCGGCGCGCCTCTTGGCCGTGGGATCCGAAGGAGCGCGGCCTCAAACGCTACCGAGAATTGATCGACTCGACCGTCGTCGTCTTCATCGCCACGCTCATTTTGGCTGCGTGGATCTCGCTGTGGGACACCGTTCTCGTGTATTTCATGCGCGGGCTCAACTGGCTGGTCTAATCCAGCCTTGAATCCAGACCCCCGCCAGACCCCGGCCCCCGCCTCTTTTTTCATTTCCCATGCCCGTTCCAGCGCCCCGCGACCAATGGTATGTCGTCCACGTCCTCTCCGGTCAGGAGTCCAAAGTCCGTGACAACATGCAAAAACGCATCGCCACCGAAGAAATGGGCGATTTTGTCTACGAAGTGCTGGTTCCCACCGAGCGGGTTTCTGAAGTCAAAAAGGGCAAAAAAACCGAGACCAAGCGCAAGTTTTATCCCGGCTACATCATCGCCAACATGTGGCTGCTGGACGACCACGGAAAACTGGTTGATCGCACGTGGTATTTCGTGAAGGACAGCGTCGGCGTGATCAATTTCGCCGGCACCAAACACAGCCCGCCAGTCCCCATGCGCCCGAAGGAGGTGGAGCAGGTGCTCGCCCAGATCCGGGAACGCGAAGACGCAGTGAAGCCGAAGATCCAGTTCGAAGTGGGCGACAGCGTCAAGGTGGCCGACGGTCCCTTCGAAAATCAGATGGGCATCGTCGAAGAAATCGATCCGGAGCGCGGCAAGCTGCGTGTCTCAGTCAGCATCTTCGGCCGCTCCACCCCGGTGGAGCTCGAATACTGGCAGGTCGAACGCGGTTAAAAGCCGGCGCTCCCGCAGTCACCCCGGGAAGCCGCTTTCTCAGACGACTTTCGCAAGCCGCCAGGCTTCCCGATACGGTGCCTTGCCAAAGAGTTGGAATGTTTTGTCGCAGACGGCGGACCGCTGGCCGCGTTCGAAGCGGTGGCCGTCGTCGTCGAGCACCTCTTTGAAAGGGCCGCGGTAGATGACCGCTTGGTTGCGCTCAAAGCACGCGCCCTGCTTGCCTTTGTACGCCTCAAGGGTGACCGAGCGGAACTCGATGCCCTCGACCGTCCGCCACGGCTCGGCGTCGCGCGCGGTTCCGCGACCACGGGCGCGGCACCGCGCGCGACGCCGAGCATTTCGTCGGTCATGTCGACGCCGATGACGCGGCCGGTCGGGCCGACCACCTGGGCGGCGATGAAGCAGATTTTTCCGGTGCCGCTGCCCAGGTCGAGCACGGTTTCACCCGGGTGCACGTGTTGCGACGGATCGCCGCAGCCGTAGTCGCGGGCGATGACCTCGGCCGGGATGATCTTGAGCAGTTCAGGCCGGTATGGGACCGGGCAGCACAGGGCGGGTTCGACGGCCTGCGCCCCGGCGGCGTAGCGGGATTTGACGGCGGATTCGGCATGGAGTGGATTCATCGCAATGGGCTTCAAGTTAAAAGCGGCAGGCAGGCGGGCAAGGATTGCTTTGGCCGACGGCTTTTCTCAAAAACCGGATGCGCGGGTGGGCTGGCCCGCCCAGCATCATTCCGATGACTCCCGCACAGCTCAAAACCTCCGCCGCCACGGACCCGGTCCCGCCCGCCGGCCTGTCCGATGAAGCCCGGGCCCTCTGGTTCTGCCAGGCCGGCCAGTGGGAAACCGCCCACGCCATCGCCCAGGACATCGAGACCCCGCTGGGGTCGTGGATCCACGCTCTGCTCCACCTCATCGAGGGCGACGAGGGTAACGCGCGGTATTGGTTTGTCCGCGCCGGCCAACCACCGGTCGGGCGCGGCGGCACCGAGGCGGAATGGAGTCGCATCGCCGCCGTGGTTCAGGGCGGCTCGGACGTGGAAAAGCCTGCCTGAGCGGCTGATCACAGACTGAGCAGGAGCTCCTCGGCGTCGGGTTCGGACGCTTTGGGAAACGGCCGCGCCGGCACCACCGTGCGGGCGTGCGGGCGGGGCACTGGAGTAGAATCGAGCGGCGCAGTGAAAAGAGTCGGCTCCTCTTCCCGGAGCGGCTGGGAGCGCGACGGGTCCGCGACTGGTTCGGTCGAGACAACCGGCGCTGCCGGATCGTGAAGCGCGGAAGCAGCCGCCGGGACATGGACCGCAACCTGTTCGGAAACGACCGCCGCCGTGGGGGTGACGGCCGTTTCACTGGCAGCGACCGGCTCGGTGGCGAGTGGGGTGGGTTCCAGCAGGGGGGCGGCCAGGGTATCCAGGTCGGCGGCCGGCGGTTCGGCGACGGTTTTTGACCGGGCCGGACTCTGGGTGCGGACGGCGGGAGCGGACGGCGCGGCAGGCGGCAGGCTGGCACCGGCGACCAGGAAGGTGATGCGCATGAGGCCCGAAATCACGCTCATTTCGCGATGCACCGCTGCCTGCAGGAGCTTGGAGAGCATCGACTCCTCCATCTTGGCCACCGACGGGTACGTTTTGATCAGATCGGAGAGCGGGCTGTGGTATTCGGTCAGGCGGAGCCCATGGCGCGGGTCGTAATCGACCTGGGCGCAGTGGCCTTCGTTCTCGCGCAATTTCGCCAGCGAGGAGGCTCGCTCAATCAGTGATTTCCCCTTGATCTTCTTAGAGTAAGACTCTGTTTTTCTGAGGAAATACTGATAAAGGATTTTTTCGGCGGCCGTCGGGCCGTGCAACCGCCTGACCGCATCGAGAATCTCCATGCTCAGCTCGTTGCTGTACTGCGGAAAAAGAAGCTGGGCCTTAGGCGTGAGGCGGTACGTCAACTCCGGACGTCCGGTCTCCCTGGCCTTCCGCCAGGTGTCCAGATACCCACGTTTTTCCAGCTCGATGCAATACTGCTTCACGCCCATGTAGCTCATCTTGAGCGCCTCGGCAAGGTCGCCAACCGCCAGGCCGTCCGAGCGCTTGAGCACATCGAAAATAGCCACGATTTGCGGCTTGGCTAAATCACGTAAAGTTCTGAAAAACATAACGAACCTCCTTGAACTGATGGGTTTGGTGAGCTTCGAGGGTCTTACGCAAATCCTTCGTGTTGGTCAATAATTAAATTCCCTTAAGACAATTGCCGCCGGGTCCCCGGCGGGATCGTCCTGCCTGCCCGCGGGGCGGCGGCTGGAGTGGGCGGGCGGGGCCGGCGACCCCGCAAGTCAGTCCGCCGGCCGATCCTTTGGCCGGGCGCAAAATCCGACCTTGAATTTGCTTAAGAACGCCGAAGTTTCGACGCCCAATGGCCGCCGATACTTCCTACACCGAAGACGACATCAAGACGCTGAGCTGGATCGAGCACATCCGGCTGCGTCCTGGCATGTACATCGGCAAGCTCGGCGACGGCACCCAACCGGACGACGGCATCTACATTCTGATCAAGGAGGTCGTCGACAACTGTATCGACGAGTTTACCATGGGCCACGGCAAGCGGGTCGCGATCACGGTTGAGGACGGATTTGTCGAGGTGCGCGATTTCGGCCGGGGCATCCCGCTGGGGAAGCTGATGGATTGCGCCAGCATCATCAACACCGGGGCGAAGTACGACTCCAAGGCGTTTAAAAAGTCGGTCGGTCTGAACGGGGTCGGCATCAAGGCGGTCAACGCGCTGAGCGAGTTTTTCGAGATCCAGGCGTGGCGCGAGGGCGAGACGAAGGCGATCGAGTTTTCCAAGGGCAAGGCGACGCTGGAAATGAAAAAGCCGAAGCCGGATGCGCAGCCAAATGGCACGCGCGTCTCCTTCACGCCCGACCGCACGATTTTTCCCGCCAAACTGGCGTTCCGCAACGAGCACATCGAGCGGATGCTGAGGTACTACAGCTACCTGAACGTGGGGCTGGTCCTGGAGTTTAACGGGAGGAAATTCTCCAGCAAGCACGGCCTGCAGGACCTGCTGCACGAGGACCTGCCGGAGGAGGAGCGGCTGTACCCGGTCATCCGGCTGGCCGGCGAGGACATCGAGGTCGCCTTCACCCACCGCGACGGGTATGGCGAGGACATCCTGAGTTTCGTCAACGGCCAGAACACGACCCAGGGCGGCACCCACCTCCAGGGGTTCCGCGAGGCCATCGTCAAAACCATCCGCGAGCACTACAAGAAGGATTGGGACACCAAGGACATCCTTCAGGGCATCGTCGGTGCCGTCGCCATCAAGGTCGAGGAGCCGGTCTTCGAATCCCAGACTAAGACCAAACTCGGCTCGCTCACGATGACTCCGAATGGTGAGTCGGTGCGCGGGTTCATCGCGAATTTCCTCCAGCGCGAGCTCGACATCTTCCTCCACAAGAACAAGGAGATCGCGGGTGCGCTCCAGACGAAGATCCAGCAGAGCGAGCGCGAGCGGAAGGAGCTCGCCGGCATCCAGAAGCTGGCGCGCGAGTCGGCGCGGAAGGCGAAAATCCACAACAAGAAGCTCCGCGACTGCCGTGTCCACTGGGGTAGCAAACACAAGGAGGCGGAGGAAAGCACGCTTTTCATCACCGAGGGTGACAGCGCCAGCGGCTCGATCACGAAGTCCCGCAACGCCGACCTCCAGGCGGTCTTTTCGCTCCGCGGCAAGCCGCTCAACTGCTTCGGGTTGACCAAAAAAATCGTCTACGAAAACGAGGAGTTCAACCTGCTCCAGCACGCCCTCAACATCGAGGAGAACCTCGACGAACTGCAGTACAACAAGGTGGTCATTGCGACCGATGCCGACGTTGACGGCATGCACATCCGGCTGCTGCTGATCACGTTTTTCCTCCAGTTTTTCCCCGAGTTGATCCGCCGCGGCCACCTCTACATCCTGCAAACACCGCTCTTCCGCGTGCGGAACAAAAAAATCACCCGCTATTGCTACAGCGAGGAGGAGAAGCTCAACGCCATCGCCGAATGCGGCAAAACCGTCGAGATCACCCGCTTCAAGGGCCTCGGCGAAATCAGCCCGGATGAATTTTCCGGGTTCATCGGACCGGACATCCGGCTCGACCCCGTGCATCTCGACGCCCAGTCGCCGGTCAAGGAGCTGCTCACGTTCTACATGGGCAAAAACACGCCCGACCGCCAGCAGTTCATCATCGGAAACCTGCGCGTCGAGCAGGACGTCATGGCCGAGGAGCCGGTGGAGGAAAAAGAGGCGGCCTGACCGTCGCGGTGCGCGATCCCGAGATGACCGGCACCGCATGGGCGAAGGCCTATAAAAGACCGGGCTTCACTCATGAGGGGTGACGCATTCTTGAAATCCGCCGTTGTCGCGCTCCGGCCGATCCTCCAGCATGACTTTCTTTGGTCCGGATCATCATATGAGTCTTGTTTTTCTTCACACGGCGGACTGGCAGCTGGGAAAGCCGTTTGCATCCATGCCCGATGAGGCGAAACGCCACCGGCTCCAGGAACAGCGGCTCCAGGCGGTGCGCGATCTGGCCGCGCGGGTGAAGGAGACCGGAGCCGTGTTCATCGTGGTCGCGGGGGACCTGTTCGATTCCCCGCACGTCACCAAAGCCACGGTTTCCGCCGCCTGCGGGGCGATCGGGTCGCTGCCGGTGCCGGTTCTGGTCATTCCGGGCAACCATGATCACGCCGGCCCCGGCAGCCTGTGGGAACAGGAGTTCTTCCAGCGCGAGCAGCAACAGCTCGCCCCCAACCTCCGCGTGCTCCTCGCCCCGGAACCCGTGGTGCTTGACACTGCCATCATTTTCCCCGCGCCGCTGCTGCGCCGCCACGATCCCGGCGATCCCACGGCCTGGATCCGCGCCGCCGCGACCGATCCCGCGCTTCCTCCCAACCTCCCGCGCCTCGTGCTCGCCCACGGCACCATCCAGGGGTTCGGTTCGGCTCAGGAGGACGACGAGGGCATTTCCACCGTGGTCAACTGGATCGACCTCTCCAGCCTGCCGCCGGAAGCCATCGATTTCATCGCCCTCGGCGACTGGCACGGCACCAAACAAGTCGGTCCCAAGGCATGGTACAGCGGCACGCCGGAAATCGACCGCTTCCCGAAAGGCGAGGGCAACGACCCGGGCAACCTGCTCCAGGTCACTGTCGCCCGTGGCCAGGCCCCCCGGGTGGAAAAAATCCCCAGCAGCCGGTTCCTCTGGAAGGAACTCGCCTTCAGCTTCTCCGACGACGCCAGCCTCGACCTCTTCACCGCCCAACTCGACGAACTCATTGGTCCGCGAGGCGACGAACACCTGCTCCTCCTCACCCTCGATGGTTCGCTCGGCATCGAAGCCTCCGCGCGCCTGGAAAATACCCTCGAATCCTGGGAGTCGCGTCTGCTCCGGCTCAAGCTCGACCACCGCGTCACCATCGCTCCCTCGGACGAGGAAATTGTCGCCCTCACCCAACGCGCCGCCGATCCGCTCATCGCCAGCGTCGCCACCGAGCTCGTCGCCCAGATCCACGGGGAAGGGGAGTCGTCCGCCATCGCCCGCCTCGCCCTCCGCGAACTCCACGCCGCCCTTGCCTAAAACCCTCAGCCTTTCAGCATCTCAGCATTTTCCCCAATGCGTCTCCTGTCCCTGACCGTCCGCAACTACCGCGTCCACAAGGAATTCACGGTGACCTTCGACCCGTCGCGCACCCTCATTGGCGGGCCCAACGAATCGGGTAAAAGCACCCTCGCCGAAGCCGCGCACCGCGCGCTTTTCCTGCGCGCCAAGACCGGCGGAAAAACGCAGAGGGAAATGGTATCGACCCGCCACCTCGGCGACCCGGAGGTGGTGCTGATCTTCGAAGCCGCCGGCACCACCTGGGAACTCGAAAAGCGTTTTGCCGGCATCAGAGGCAGCACCCGCCTCACCCGCGGCGGTGCCACCCCGCTCCGGGACGACGAAGCCGAGTCCCGGCTGACCGAATTGCTCCGCTCCGAAACCGCCAGCGGCGGCGGCACGGCCAAACTCCTGCCCACCCTCTGGTCGCATCTCTGGGTCTGGCAGGGCACTTCCGGTCAGGATCCCGCCGACCACGCCAGCGTCCACAAGGACACCCTCGTCCAGCGCCTCCAGCAGGACGGTCTCTCCGCCGTCATGCAGTCGGCCACCGACCAGCGCGTCGGCGAACGCATCGCCACCCGTTATGACGAGCTCTTCACCGCCACCGGCAGGCCGAAGGCGGGCTCGCCGCCCGAGCTCGCCCGCGCCCAGCTCGCCGAGGCCGACGCCTCCCTCGTCCGCGCCCGCGAAACCGCCGCCCGCCTCGAACTGGCCGCCGCCGATCACGCCCGTGCCGAAAAAGACATCGCCGAGGCCGATGCCGTGCTCCCCGGCCTGCGCGCGCACAAAGCCGCCGCCGAGGCCGCACTCGCCCGGGTCGCCGAACTGCGCCGCCAGGAAGAAGCCCGGCGGCACGCCTGGCAGACGGCGGCCACGCTCGCCAAACAACGCACCGATAACGACGCCGCCATTCGCGCGCTCCGCTCCCAAACCGCCCAGGCCCGCGAGCCCCTCGCGCCGGCGGAGCAGAAGGAAGCGTCGCTCGTCGCCGCGGACAAGGAGGCGCGCGACCTCAGCCAGACCGCTGACGCCACCCAACTCCTGAACGTCGACACGATCCGCCACACCCGCCTCCAGCACGATCTCGCCACCGCGGCCATCGCCGTCTTTGAAAAGGCCGTCGATCATCAGCGGTTGGCCGCCCGCGCCCAAGAAGCGGACCAGCTCCGCGCCGACATCGCCAGCCAGCAGGGAGCCCTTTCCCAGCTTCCTCCGCTCACCGCCAAGGAGCTCGATTCCTTGCGCCAGCTCGACCGCACCGCCAGCCAGGCCGAGGCCGGCCTCCGCGCGATGGCCACCGGCATCGAGCTGCTCACCGCCGACTTCGCCGTCACCCTCGACGGCGCGCCGCTCACGCCTGGCGAGTCCCGCACCCTCACCGATGCCGGCGACCTCGCCATCGGCCCCGGCACCCGCCTGCGCCTCCGCCCCGGAGGCGGCACCTCGCTCGCCGACGCCCGCCTCCACCAGGAAAAATCCCGCCGCGCCCTCAAGGCCGCCTTCGACCACCACACCCTGCGCGATCTCGACCACGCCACCGCCGTCCTGCAACAACGCCAAACCCTCGCCCTACAGGTCGCCCAGCTCGAAATCCTCTGGAAAGCCGGCGGCGGCACCGCCCTCGCCACCGATCTCGCCGCCGCCACCACCGCCCACGACTCTGCCAAGGCCGAACTCCAGCACCGCCTCGCGGCCGCCGAGGCCGCGGCACCTCCCGACAGCCTCGCCACCGCCCGGCAGCTCCGCACCACTCTCCAGCAATCGCTCGACAACGCCGGGAAATCGGAGGCCGCCGCCCGCCACCACGCCGCCCAGCTCCGCGAACGCCTCGCCGCCGCCGCCACCGCCCTCCAGACCCACCGCGACCAAACCGCCCAGGCTCGCCAGGCACTGCAAACCCTCGACATCAGACTCCAGGTCCTCGAGGACACTCACGGCGACGACCCCGCCCGCGAAGCCGCCGTTGCCCAGGCCCGTGCCGCCGAACAGCAGGCGAATGAACTGCTCGCCGCCACCCAGCAGGCGCTCGCCTCCCTCGCCCCCGATACACTGACTGCCGACCTCGACCGCTTTACCCTCTCCATCGAAAAACAGGAATCCCGCCGCCACGACGCCGAAAACCTCCGCCTCGTCGCCCGTGATCGCCTCACCCTCGACGGCTCCACCGATCCCGACGCCGAACTCAGCCACGCCCTCGCCCGGCACACCGCCGCCGTCGAAACCCACGCCTCTCAACAGCGCCGCGCCCAGTCCATCGAACGTCTCCACCAGCTCTTCGCCTCGTCCCGCGAAGCCATCGACCGCGCCCTCGTCCAGCCGCTCGCCGACCGCATCTCCGGCTACCTCCAGTGCCTCTTCGGCCCCGCCGCCCACGCCCGCATCACCCTCTCCGACACCGGTATCGAAGGCCTCGAACTGCTCCGCCCTGACGACTCCACCTTCTCATTCCAAACGCTCAGCGGCGGTGCCAGGGAACAGGTCGCCGCCGCCACCCGCCTCGCCATGGCCGAAATCCTCGCCGCCGACCACGATAGCTGCCTGCCCGTCGTCTTCGACGACGCCTTCGCCTACACCGACCCCGACCGCGTCCAGTCGCTCCAGCGCATGCTCAACCTCGCCGCCCTTCGCGGCCTGCAAGTCATCGTCCTCACCTGCACCCCAGGCGACTACTCGGCCTTCGGGGCGTCGGAAATCCGGCTCCTTCCTTGAACTCCTTACATTTTCGCCTTGCTTTTGAGTAGTGAAAGAAACTCTTACCAGCAACGGCCGATTACGATACCCGCGCAGATCCGCAACCGCTTGCACCTCAAGGCCGGCGATGTCCTCGAGTTCGATGAGAACGCCCCGTTCCTCAAAGCCAGCAAAGCCATCTCCCCGGAGGCTTGGGAACAGTTCGGCAAGAACCGGCAGGATCCGTGGTCCAGATTGGATTCCATGGCCATCCATACGGCGCTGCTCTTCGCTGCGGCCCTGGAGCAGGCGAGTTTGAACCCCTTGATCGTCATGACCAAGGATCATGCCTTGGTCGGGGTATGGCTCCAGCCGCAGGAGTTTCCCCAGCTTCTCAACGACGAGGCCTCGTCAGTGCGGAAGCGGATCGAACGGCTTCAGCCGGTGAGCGAGGCCCTCGAGGAAAACTGGGAGAACCTACCCGGGCTTGGGCCCAGAGCGGGGGCGACGACAGGGACCGGTCCGTGTCGCCCGACTACCACCGGAAGCCGGTCTTTTGGACAGCCTGTCCCTCGGCACGATGCACGCGGGTGGACCCCGCATTCTCCCCGATGATGTACAAGTCTTCGTCTCGTCGATACACTGGCGGGGGATAGGAACGCCGCTGGGGAGGGCCGCGATCAGGGCCGCGAGTCCAGGCACCGCTGCCGCCCATAGGGGTCAAGCGCACCGCCCTCGCACCGCCATCCACGCCGTCTCGACGAAACAGCTTCAACAGGGATTTCGATAAAGTTTTCATGGCATGGTCGCAATTATGCGGACTCGCGGGAAAAAAGCTAGGTGAAAATCCTAGGAAATGCACCTCGCGGCACCTGATGCCCGCCCCCTCCTTTTTACCGGGCCTGTGGGCTCCCGACCCCACCCCATCCATTCAGCCGTCCACTCGTGGCTGAACCCGTTCGCTTGCACCGTGTGGCAAGATCGATCCAACCGCTTCGAACTGCCTTAAACAGGCGTTGCATCGTAAGCGTTCGGCGCGCCCGCATGGGGCGCGGCCGGCGGACAGGCCCGGCCGGCCTAGCCTCCTGTCGGACTTGAACGAGGCTCGCGGTGTGGAGGGCGGGCAGAGCACGCCGCGCCTCCTCGAGCCGATTGGTTCAGCAGGGAGAGCAGGACCAAAACCGGGGCCAACCGGGCGCTCCAGATGGTCACGAAGTCATTTGGAAGCTGCTCTCCCCGGCCCGGCCCATGTTGCCAGCCGCCGTTACGCCCCGCAAACGAACGCGGGCACTGGACCGATGCGGCTCGCCAATTCGGGAGGCCGCCGGGGGCGTGAGCCCCCTCCGGTACGCCTCATGTTCAAAAAACCAGTCTTTTTGTTAAAATATAATGGACTGAACATTTATGATGTGCGAATGTTTATGGCACGTTCATTAACATGCTGTTAGCGCCTATAAATTTCTCGATTTCCGGTCACTGCCCGCCATCTGCGTCTGCCCCTAGGTCGAGCCGGGAGATCCATAAAAAAACTGTCCCTATGAAAAACGAACTGCCGCCTTTTTCGGGAGTTGCACTTCCCTCCGCCACCCATCAACGCCCCGCGGCTCTGGTGCTCGGGGCCCTCACCGCCCTCGCCCTCCTGGCCCCGGCATCCATCGCCCACGCCGCGACCATCCTGCCCGACCCCGGAAGCACCGAATACCATGTTTTCGGCACTTGGAACACCGCCGGTGATGGCAGCGGAGCTGAGCAGGATTTTTCATCCATTGATGTCTATTTCTATATGCATGATATTGATGCGGATGACGTCTGGGTTGTCGATGCCTATGAGAACAACGGGTCCAGCCTGACATGGAATGATGCGTATGTGGGTGGGGCGTTCCAAAACGCGCTGTTTACGCCCGGGGGTGTCCATCTTGAAATCGCGGGGGTCGGGAAGGACGGGGACGGGTACTGGCACGGCACCTTCGACTTTCGTCGTCCCCAGCCGGAGGCTTCACGGGTGCCAGAGACGGGGGGCACCCTGACGTTGCTGGGATGCGGACTGGCCCTGCTAGGGGGCGTGCGCCGCGTGCTCGCCCAGCGCCAGCGGGCATAACCCGGCTTCAGTGGACGGCCGGCCAATCGACAACACCTAATTGGACGTCTGGGAGCGGAAGCTTTTGTTCCACTCGGCGGCAATGCGGCTGGCAGCATTGTCCATGGGATGGATGGGCGTGCTGCCGGGCTGGGGTTGGTTGGCGGTGGAGCCGGGCAGGGGATGATTTCCCCCGATAAAAAGTGGATGAGCATCTGCGATGTGCAAGGTCGCGCCGTGCCGGTGCTGTACCTGCAAGGCCTGGAACCGCTTCTGCCCCTCCCGGAGAACACCCTACCGCTCGCCCTGAGCGCAGATGGCCGGAAGCTCGCCGTCACCGTGGACGGCCCCCTTGGCGGCCGTTTCCGCCTGGGCCGCGGCCAGGCACACCCCGAAGACGCAAATGGAACTGGAGTAATAGATCCACAGCAGAAAGACCACGAGGCCGCCGAGGGTGCCGTAGACGACGCTGAAGGAGGCGATGTGGAGCACGTACTGGAGGAAGAGCGTCTGCCCGATCCAGATGGACGCCGTCGCGGTCAGCGCTCCGATCCATACTTCCGAAAAGGTGGTGCGGCGGCTGGGGGCCAGGCGATACATCATGATCAGTCCGCCGAACAGGACGAGCCAGGGGATGAAGCGGAAAAGTGTGGCAAAGGCCCAGTCGGGCAGCGCCAGATGCGCGGCGAACCAGCGCTGGACCAGTCGCGCGATAGCCGGCACCACGACCCCGAGAAGCACTGCGCTCACCGTGACGCCGAGCAGGGCGAGGCTTTTCAGCGGCAGCCGCCACCAGTTGCAGGCGGGCGCCCTCCAGACGTGATTGGTGGTTTTGATCAGGGTTTGGAGAAACGCCAAGGATCCCCAGACCAGCAGGGCCAGGGCCAGGGCATTGATTCTGGAGCGGCCCTCGAGCAGGCCGCGGGCCGCCGCCAGGGTCTCGCGTTCCTGCTCCCAGGTCAGCGGGGTGAACTGATTCATCCATCCCACGATTTCCCTCGCCGCCTGCTCCCGCTCGACGAACAGCGAGACAATGGTCACCAGCACGATGACCAGCGGCAGCAGCGACACCAGCAGATACCACGCGAAGGCGGCGGCCCGCTGGTCGCCATCGACTTCGCCCCAGCGCTGGACGGCCAGACGCACAACCCGCCCCCCCCGGGACCGCGAGGTTTTCTGAACCCAGGAGTGCATCTCCTTGGAAAGAGGAAACGAAGCCATTTTCCGTACAGTCGGGCCGATCCTCGCTTTCGCATGGGATCATTGAGAAAATCGCGTCGAGGCCGATCGGCCATCCGGTCCAGGCAGAGCCCGCTGGACGCCTGCCTCCAAGGGACTGGCGGAGAGCGCCGACGGCCGACGCCTCGGTGGACTAGCCCGGCGAACATTCCATTGTAAAGTGCCCGTTCCCCGTCCAAAATCATCATCTGCTCCCCGTTCACTCGCATGATGGCCCTTCCTGCACCAAATCCCCGGGCAATCGAGCCGCGTCTGGCTCCCCGGTTTCACGCCATGCTGCGGATGCATCCGGTTCCGGGAGGCGAACCGCGCAGCGATGAACGGGCCGAAGCGCTGCTGGCGGATGCGGTGCAGTGGAAGGCGTCCGACCTCCACATCGAGCCCGGCTCGCAGGAGACCCGGATTCGCCTGCGGATGGACGGGCTGATCTACGATGTGGCGGCCGTGCCCAATGCCACCGGCCAGCAGCTGGTCACCTATTTCAAGACGCTCTCGGGCATCGACGCCACCGCGCTGGCCCAGCCGGAGCATGGTCATGCCCGCGTGGGCGCGGGGGCCGCACTGCTGGAGTTGCGGACCACGGTGGCCCCGACCGCCGATGGCGAAATGGTGGGCATGCGCATCCTCGACACCGGCCGACCGGTACTGCAGCTCGACGACCTCGGCATCTCGGAAGCGGATCAGCAGCGCCTGAAAACGTGGCCGGACGGCCTGCAAGGGCTGCTTCTGGTCTGCGGTCCGGTGGGTTCCGGCAAGACCACCACGCTGTACTCGCTGCTGCATCAGCTCCAGACCCTGCCGCGGAGCATCGTCACCGTGGAGGATCCAGTGGAGCGCCGCTTGGATGGCATCACCCAGCTCGAGGTCAACGCGAGGCGCGGCCTGACCTTCCCGGAAGCCATCCGGGCCATGCTGCGGCTGGACCCCGACTTTCTGCTGGTGGGTGAAATCCGGGATCCGGAGAGCGCGCGAGTCGCGGTCACCGCGGCGGGCACCGGCCTGGCGGTGCTGTCCACAATCCATGCGCGGGACGCGGTCGGCGCGGTCACCGCCCTGCGGAACCACGACGTGAAAAACTGGGAAATCAGCGACGCTCTGGAGATGTGCCTCGCCCAGCGCCTGGTGCGGCGACTGTGCCGTGAGTGCCGGACGAGCGCCCCGCTCACCGATGGCGAACGCCAGTGGTTCCGCCTGGCGGAGACGGCACCGCCGGAAGTGCTCTGGCGCCCCGAGGGCTGCGACGCCTGCGCTGGCACCGGCTTCGACGGCCGGATCGGCCTCTTTGAGCTCTGGCACCTCGACGACATGGCCCGCAAAGTCATTCTGGACGGGGCGGACGGCATCGAACTCCAGCGGTATGCGTTGGAGCATGTCATGCGGCCGTTGGCGCAGGATGCCATCGCGAAAGTTGTGGAGGGATTGGTTTCCCTCCCGGAAATCCGTTTTCTCGGCGGAGGCAGCCGTTCCCAGAACCCTCCAACCGCCACTCCCGCTCTTCGCAAAGCCGGGACCGTCCAGAAGATGTGAGCGGATCCGCGCGGCTCGCCTGCGCGCGCTTCCGGCCGCGGCTGAAGCGTGGCATTCCTCGATCGCACCGCTACGCGTCAGCGAACCGTCCGCTCCACCGCATGGTCGCGGCGGTCATCGACCAGAGGGATGGTGGTCTCGGAGAGGAGGTGCCCGTCAAGCATGAGGTGCTCCTCTTTGCCCGGATCCGGGCCGAGACGGACGATGGAAATATGGTAGAAGGTGTCGCGGTAGCGGTAGTGCATCTTGAATGAGGACCACGCCCGCGGCAGGTGCGGGTTCAGGTGCAGCCGGTCGACTTCCACACGCAGGCCGAACAGGTTCTCGACGATCAGGCGATACATCCAACCCGCCGACCCCGTGTACCAGCTCCAGCCACCGCGGCCGCGGTTCGGCTCCACCGAGTAGATGTCGGCGGCGATGACATAAGGTTCGATTTTGTAGCGGTTGACCCCGGCCGGATCCATCGCGTGGCGGATCGGATTGAGCAGTGAAAAGAGCTCCCAAGCCCGCTCGCTGTCGCCCAGTTCGGCAAAGGCCATGGCGGCCCAGATCGCTCCGTGGGTGTACTGGCCGCCGTTCTCGCGCACGCCAGGGATGTAGCCCTTGATGTAGCCGGGTTCGAGCGTGGACTTGTCGAAGGGTGGGTCGAAGAGCTGGATCACCCGGGTTTCGCGGTGGACCAGCCGCTGATCCACACTTTCCATGGCTTGGCGCGCCCGTTCAGGACGCCCCGCCCCCGACAAAACCGCCCAACTCTGCGCAATCGAGTCGATCTGACATTCCTCGTTCGCAGCCGAGCCGAGCGGCGTGCCGTCGTCGAAATACGCGCGCCGGTACCAGTCGCCATCCCACCCGTGCTGCTCGATGCTCAGCTGCAAGCGCGCGGCCTGATCGGTGCATTGGTCGGCAAACCCGGAGTCGTGGCGACTTCGGGCCAGTTCGGCGAAGCGCCGCAGCACGTCACAGAGGAAAAAGGCCAGCCAGACACTCTCGCCTTTGCCCTTCGCGCCGACAAGGTTCATCCCGTCATTCCAATCGCCGCAGCCCATCAACGGCAGTCCGTGCTCGCCGAAGCGGAGGCCGTGGGTGATCGCCCGCACGCAGTGCTCGTAGAGAGTTCCGTCCTGCCCCGAGTGCTGCGGCAGGTCATAATACGATTCCTCGTCGGCACCGACCGGGCGCCCTTCGAGAAACGGCATTCGTTCGTCAAGCACGCCGGTGTCGCCGGTCGCCTTCACGTACCGGCACGTGGCGTACGGCAGCCAGAGGAAATCGTCGGAGAAGTGGGTGCGCACGCCGCGCCCCGTGGGCGGATGCCACCAGTGCTGGACGTCGCCCTGAAGAAACTGCCGGCCAGCGCAGCGCAGGAGATGCTCGCGGGCCGTCCACGGGGCGGCGTGCAGCAGGGCGGTGGTGTCCTGGAGTTGGTCGCGGAATCCGTAGGCACCTCCGGACTGGTAGTAGCCGCTGCGTCCCCAGTAGCGGCAGGACAGGGTCTGGTATTCCAGCCATCCGTTCACCAGGAAATTCACCGCGGGATCCGGGGTTTCGGCGTGAACAACGCCGAGCGTCCGCTTCCAAAAGTCCCAGACGCCCTCGAGGGCGAGCCTGGCCCCCGACGACCCGCCGAAGCGCCGCACCAGTTGCTGCGCCTCGCCGGGGTCGCGGCCGGCCCCCAGGATGAAGACGAATTCGCGTTCCTGACCGTTGGCCAGGTCGAACGGCACCTGGAGCGCGGCGCAGGGATCCAGGCTGGCCCCGGTCTGGCCGGACAGATGCGCCTGCCCCATGGCGGCAGGACGGGCGGGCGTGCCGTTGCGTCCGAGGAACTCGGTGCGGCTGCCGGTGAGCGAGCGCGCGGGATCGTTGACGCCGACGAAAACGGTTTTTCCGGCAAACTCGCGGTTGAACTCGTTGCGGGCGAAAAGCGCACCCGTCGCTGCATCGAGTTCGGTGACGACGTGCATCAGATTGCGGTGCCGCCACTGGCCGAGGACCCATTCCCAATAGCCGGTCACCGACAGCCTCCGGGCCCGGCCCGAGCGGTTGCGCACCTTCACCACCACATATTTCACCGGCGCATCCACTGCGACGTAGGTCCACAGCTCAGTGTTGATGCCATGCTGCTCAGTTTCAAACACGGTGTAACCGAAACCATGGCGGCACACGAAGACTCCATCCCCGGGCACCGGCAGCGGGGTCGGCGACCAGAACTGCCCGGTCTCCTCGTCACGGATGTACAAGGCCTCTCCGCTCGGGTCGCCCACGGGATCGTTGTGCCAGGGCGTGAGTCGGAATTCATGGGCGTTGTCCACCCATGTGTAGGCCCCGCCGCTTTCAGAGACGACCGTGCCGATCATGGCGTTAGCCATGACATTCGACCACGGGGCGGGCGTGGGCTGGCCTGGCCTGATCTGGATCACGTACTCCCTCCCATCGGGCGTAAAACCGCCCAGCCCGTTGAAAAAGACGAGGTCCCGCGGGCGGGCGGGCAGGGGAATGGCCGCCGGCCACGCGGACCGGGTCGGCGCAAATCGCGGCACCTTGCGTCCGGTCGGCGACCGGCGTCCAACCTGCTGGGACAGGGTCTCGGCGGCGTCGGTGATGATGACGCGGGCGACCGTTTGCAGCAGAACCCGGGCCTCCTCGGACAGGTCTTCGCTGCGCCGGAGAAAGATTCCACCAGGTTTGTCCACCCGGTGCGCTTCGGTCCCGGCCGCGATCAGGCTCAAAATGCCATCCTGCAGGTTCTGGCGATACCCCGAAAAATCTTCGTTGAGAATGACGAGATCGACCTCCAGTCCCTTGACGCGCCAGTAGGCGTGAGCCTGCAGTACGTGTTTGACGAGGTTGATCCGATGCACATCAGCAATGCGCATCAGGAGAATCGGAAGATCGCCGGAGATGCCGAAGGCCCACAAGCCGGACTGACCGGACCGATTGCGGGTCAGGACGTTGGCGGCGGCCCGGTGGAGCGGATTGGCATTGATGACCGAGCTGGCCAACTGCGCGTACAACTGCGCCTCCGCCTCGGTCGCCTGCAGCTGGCGCAGCTCGAGCAGGCTGTGGGACCAGGCCATTTCGAACGCGCGGGCGGCAAAAACCGGATCGCGATACTGCTCGATCATCATCAGCGCCGCTTCGCGCGTTTCCGCGATGCCGGTGACAAAATGCCAGTTCGCGGAAGTGTCGGCATTGATGATCAGACTCTGACGAATCGCCACCATCGGATCGAGCACCGAGCCCTCGGTGTTGGCAAGCGGGCCGATCGTGTCGAAGGCGGCCGGATTAGCCGTGGAACGGGTGCGCCCGATAAAGGTGGCCCGGTTCGTTTCGTAGGAGACCTCGCCGGCCGGCGTGCCCTGCGCCGTCATCAGATGAAACATCCACGGCGGATGCTCGCCTGGGGAGCGCGCCCGGCGGGTGCAGAGAATGGCCTGCGCATCGCGGAGAATTTCGGTCTGGACGAACAGGTTGCTGAACGCCGGGTGGGCGAGGTCCGAGTCGGGCGGCGCGAGGACCACCTCGGCATAACTCGTCAACTCGATGTGGCGGAGGCGTGACGACAGATTGGTCAGCGTAATCCGCCGCACCTCGACGTCGTCCTCCGGGGACACGGCAATCTCGGTGTGCGCATCAATGCCCTCATCCCGGCGCCGGTATTCAGCGCGCCCCTGCGCGAAGATGGCTTCGTAGTTTTCCGACCAGCGCCGCGTCGGTTGAAACGCCGACGACCAGAGCGAACCGGTGGCGGTGTCGCGCACATAGCAGAAGGTGCCCCACGCGTCACGGGTCGCGTCCTCGCGCCAGCGGGTGACCGCCAGGTTTTTCCACCGGCTGTACCCCCCGCCGGAGTTGGTGGCGGTCACGTGGTATCGGCCATTGGACAGCAGGTGAACCTCGGGGATCGGCGTGTGCGGGGTGGCGAACACGCGGATCGTGAGGGGCTCCTTCACGGGAGGCTTGCGGGCGGCGCTGACTTCCGCGGCGTGCGGTTGCAGCGGCGAAGCGTTCTTAGGGATGCGCTCGCAAAGCAGCAATTCCGAGGCCTTCAGATAGGGGTCGGACACGAACCGGCGTTGCATCGGCTGATGGAGCAGCACGGAGCCGAGCGAGAGCAGGCTCATCCCCTGGTGATGCGCCATAAAACAGCGGAGCGGCACGCCGATGCGACCCCGCGGGACCCGGGCGGGCGTGAAATCAACGGCTTCGTAAAACCCGTACGCGGCCAGATACCCGTCCGCGGCCAGCCTCTCGAGATTCTGGCAGGCCTCCCTGGGCGCAACCATTAAGGCCAGCGCGGACGCATACGGAGCGATGACCAGATCATCGGCCAGTCCGCGCTTGAGACCGAGACCCGGCACCCCGAACGCGCTGTACTGGTACGTGCCCTGGGCGTCGCTGATATTGTAGCACGACTCGGAAATGCCCCAAGGCACGCCGCGATGCCTTCCGTATTCGATCTGCCGGGCCACGACGGCGCGGTAGGTCTGATCGAGCAGAGTGTGCTCATAGGTCGGCATCAGCATCAGCGGCATCAGATACTCGAACATGGAGCCGCTCCAGGACAGCAACGCCATCGCTCCCTCGTGGGTGGTCAGCTGCCGTCCCAGTGCAAACCAATGATCCTGAGCCAGCTGCCCCTGGGCTACGAGAATGAAGCTCGCCAGCCGCGCCTCCGATGCGAGCAGGTCGTAAAACGAGGGATCGAGGCGGCGGTCGCTCACGTTGTAGCCGATCGCCAACAGATCGCGGGAGGGATCGTAGAGGAACATGAAGTCCATCTCGGCCTGGGCGGTGCAGCGGCCGGCCAGGTCGTCGATCTGCCGGATCCGTGCCCCGGCGTGTTCGCTGCCGCTGGCCGCCTCGGCCAGCTCCCGCAGGGTTGGCATCCGGTTGAAGGCCGCGGGATTGGGTGCCAGCAGCTCCAAGTCCTCGAGCTGGGCGCGGGCTTGGCGGGCCAGTGCCCGGGTCCACCACTGGTCCTCCGCGCTGCCCGCGGCGGGCAGCCCGTCGGCCTCCTCGCAGAATTGACGAAGCCAGGCCAGGGTGGCCGGCAGGTCGGGCGGTGGCGGCGAGAGCAGCCTGGCCCGCAGCCGGTCGGTGGCGGGGGAGGAAATCATGTCCAGGGTGTCCCGCAGCCCCTCCCATGCGCCCGGAACGAGGAGCGGTTGATCTTTTATTTCCAGCAGACCGGCCCGCAGGGTGGCCAGCGCTCCCGCGAGGTTGCCGCTGTCGACACTGGATATATAGAGTGGAGGCAGGGGATCGAGGGTGCGCGTGTGGTACCAGTTGTAGAGGTGACCGCGATAGCGCTCGAGTCGTTCCATCGTCCTCAATGTCTTTTCCGTGCGGTCGAGCAGCTGGCCGGCGGAAACGTAGCCGAAGTCATGCGCCGCGAGGCTGGCCAGCAGCCCCATGCCGATGTTGGTGGGCGAAGTGCGCGAAGCGACAACCGGTTCCGGGACCTCCTGGAAGTTGTCCGGAGGCAGCCAGTTTTCGTCGTCATTGACGAAGACTTCAAAGTAGCGCCACGTCCTGCGGGCGAGGCTCCGCAGAAAATTCCGCTGAGGGTCGGTCAGTGCGGGCGTGTCGCTCACCAGTGACCGGCTGAGCCACCAGGCGATCGACGGAAACAGAAACCACAGCAGCAGGACCGGGCCGCTGAACCGCAATTCGCCGGGGTTGGCCGCCGCCAGCCAGCCGAGCGCGGCCACGGCGACGAAGGGCGCGACCCACATCTCCCGCCAGAAGTCGGGACTGGTGGCGCAGTGGTTCCGTTTCGCATACCGCGGGGTGTGCCAGAGGAGCAGCCCACGCCGGGTGAAGAGCATGCGCCCGGCGGAAACGCCGATGGCATCCACATGGATGGCGGCGCGATAGGGAAGGGAGGCCAGCGCGAGGCAGGCCTCCGCCAATTGCCGGCCCAGCCCCTTCATCGCCCCCTCGAGATGAACCAACAACCCCAGTTCGCGAGGCTTGTGGACCAGTCCGATCAGGGTCGCCAGGACGACCGGCCCCAGCAGCAACAGCAGGACGAAGCCAGTCCAGAAACCGGCCGGCTGCGGCACCAGCAGCCAGCCAGCCAGCAGCAGCCCCATCAGCGCGGGAGGGACCAGGCTGCGGCGCAAATTGTCGAAGATCTTCCACCATCCGAGGGCGGTCAGGGTGTTGGGCAGGCGGTGCTTGGCCGATCCGCGCACCCATGGCAGGAGCCAGCCGGCAATCTGCCAGTCGCCCCGGATCCATCGATGACGACGGCTCATTTCGGCGGCGAAACTGGCCGGGTGGTCTTCGTACAATTCCACGTCCGAGACCAGCGCGGAACGGGCATAATTGCCCTCTACCAGGTCGTGGCTGAGAATGAGATTTTCCGGGAAGCGGCCGGCGGTGGCCTGGCGAAAGGCATCGACGTCGTAGATGCCCTTGCCGACATACGACCCCTCGGCAAAAAGGTCCTGATACACGTCGGAAACCTCCCGCGTGTAGGGGTCGATGCCCGCTTCCCCGCAACTGAGCTGGGCGAAGCGCGAACGGTTGGCCGCGACCAGGCTGATCGGAGTGCGCGGCTGCAAAATGGCGTATCCCTCGACGACGCGGCCCGTCACGGCATCGAAGTGCGGCCGGTTGAGCGGATGCGCCATCGTGCCGATGAGCCGGCGGGCGGCATCGCGCGGCAGCGCGGTGTCGGTGTCCAGGGTGAGCACATACCGGATCGTGGGGAGGAGGTCCGGATCGGTGATGATCTCGGAGAATGGGTCGCGCGGACCGCCGCGGAGCAATTCGTTGAATTGTTCCAGTTTGCCGCGCTTGCGTTCATAACCCATCCAGAGGCCCTCGTGCGGATTCCAGACCCGCGGCCGATGGAACAATTGGAAGATGGCCGCCCCTCGCGGGCTGTAGCGGGCATTCAGGGCCTCGATGCCCTCGCGCACGACCCGCAGCAGTTCCGCGTCCTCGGGCTGCGTCGGTTCGGCCGCATCGCGGAAGTCAGTCACGAGGGCGAAGAGCAGGTTTGGATCCCGGTTGCCGACGTAGCGGAGTTCCAGATCCTCCAGCAGCCCGGCGATGTCCTCGGGACTGGCCAGCAGCGTGGGCACGACCGCCATGGTGCGGCTGGCCTCGGGAATGCCCTTGGAGAAATCCAATCGCGGCAGCGGGCGGGGGCCGACTACCAGCGTCGTCAACATGTTCACCAGGGTGACCGCCAACTGCGAGGCACCGACGATTCCCAGCGCCCCCAAGAGCCAGAGCTGCCAGTCCGGCCCGCCGAGCAGGTGGCCCGGCCCGTCCAGGAGCGCGACGGTGGCCGCCGTGATCAGCAGCACCGAGCCGACGTAGGCGAAAAGGGGAAATTTGCGCGCGGAGCGCGCGAGCCACCGGCGGGGTGAAAAGCGGACGCGCACCGCCTCCTCCAGCGCGGGCAGGCCCTTGTCGATGAGGTAAAACCCCACATGGGCCGCGCGCGCGGCCGGGCCATCGCGGCGGACGGCCTCGGCCGCAAGCCGGACGGCCTCGCGGGCCACCGTTTCCTCGGCCGCGACGGCCTGCCGGGAAAGGGCCTCCACGCGGTGCCGGTAACGGTCTCGGGTCGCGAAATCCATGGAGGCATACACGCCGGCGGGATCGGTGCCGAGCACCGACTCAACCAAGCTCATCGTCTCGACGAACTGGCGCCAGTCTATCGCGCTCAAATATCGCAGGCTGCCAATGCTGTGGCCGATGGACACCTGGTCGGCGGCCTGCGTCTGGTTGTCCATCCGCTGGAGCTGCTCCCGCGTCAGCCCCCGATCGGCGAGCCAGTGTTGAATCCAGCTCTGCACCGTGGCCAGCGCCGGGCCCTGCCCCTGCATGCGCGCACAGAATTCCTCGACAAATTGGTTGCTGAAGGGCGGATCGGAGCCGGCCATTTCCGCCAGCACATGCAGCACCGTCGCCGGCTGGTCTACTGCCTTCAGGAGCAGGTCGGCCCACTGGCTGGCAAGATTTTGATCGCGGCGGCGCCGGGCGATGTGCTCGGAGACTCGCCGCAGGTTCTCGATCAGCCCCAATCGCAGCATGATCGGGACCGCCCACAATTCGCCCAGGGTGAGCGGGGTGACCGTCTGATAGGCGGTCACGAACTGGGCGACGCTGGCCGCGTCCACTCGACCGTCCGCATGGGCGATCAGTTCCAGCGCGATCATGTACACGCGGGGAAAACCCGCCGAAGGTCCATTCAACAGTCGCGGCAGCTCGCGACTGTAGGTCCTCGGCAGATGCAGGCGCGTCGCGCGGATCTGCTCCTCGATCAGGTAAAAGTTGTCCAGCAGCCATTCACCTGCGCCTCCCTCGGCCTCCGCGGCCGTCACCAGCTCGTAGGCTTGGATGAGCACCTGCTCGTTATCCGCGAGGCGGAGCAACAATCGATTGGGACCACGCCTCGGATCGATGAGGTGTTGTTCCGCCAGTGCCACCGCATGCGACTGCAATTGTTCGCTGCTGAACAGCTCGGCGCGCAGCGCCGGCTCGCTGGCGGGATGGGGCCGTTGGAGCGGCTGCTTGGCCGACCATCGTTTCCGTCTCAACAGGTTCTGTGTCATCCTTCAATGATTTCTTTAATTCTAACCCCGCTTGCCGGCGCATCGGCATCACCCCGTTGCGCCTGACCGGGGTGCAGGCACCCGGGCGGGACATGATGCTCGGATGGGGCGGATGTTTCCGCGGTACGCGCGGCTGCGCTGTTAATACCGGCAGGTCGCGGCGGCGCCGGTGGTCGTCGGCATCTGTCCGACGGGAATGATAAAGACCTCTCCGCCCATCTTGAGCACCCATTCGCCCAGATCGTCGAGCAGATCGTCGCCCTCCGGCCGGTCGGACCTTTCGAGGTGGACGTTGCCGCTGCCCGGGTGGATGCGGCCGGCGATCTCGCGGTCAGCCTCAATGAGCAGCGTGGCCACCCGGCCGGCCACCGCCGCGTCGCCGACCTGAACGAGATCCTCTAAGCCGAGGCCCTTCGATTTGGCCACGGCGAAAGAATCGGCCAGGGCCGCCAAGCGTGCGTTATATACCGGTTCGAAAATTTCCCAGGCACGCGCCCGCAGTTGATCGAGCGGCAGTGAGTCAGGATGCATCCTGATTCCCTCGGGCACCAGCAACGGATTGTGGCTGACCTGATGGAAGAGGTGGTGGTGCTCGGGCAGGGCGGCCAGGATCAGCGGCAGGCCTGAGGGCTGGGAGTGCGCCTCGAGGACGCCTCGATCAACGGCCCGAAAGAACCGTTCCGCATCCTTGTCGATCTCGTCGCTTTTACCGCCATGGCCGTGATGCATGGCGTTGCTGGCACCGCCGACGCCGCCGTAGGAGGCGACGGTCTGGTGCGGTTCGGTCAATTCCTCACCCAGCGCCTCGGTGATTGTGCGAGGAACCCCGGAAGCGGGGGCGAGGGCTTCGAGAGTGTCGCGACTGCCTTCGTAGAGGTTGATCTCGCGCTGGTTCAAGCCCAGAATCTGGTAGCGATCGGCCGATTGCAGGACCCGCCGCAGCGGCTTGGTGTGGAAACTGTCGGCCACCACCGTCAGTTCCTGGACGGTTCGAGGCACTCCGACAACCTTGAACCATCCGGGCGAACCAAACACCGCCAAGCCGTCCAGAGTGTGGTTCCAGAAGTCATCATCCCCGCCCAGCGCCTCAAACGGCTCCAGAAGCATGGCGACTTGGTCAGCCGGGTGTTTTTCCAGCAGTTGGAGCTCCAGTTTTTTGATCAGGCTCCGATAGCGGATGGGGTCCTGTTGATTCTCCGGGTGATGCCGGTGAGTTGGCTGGTAGAGCGAGAGCCGGGGTTGTTGATGGTGATCGGCGGCCAGCTCGGTCAGCACATCCTTGGAAATCAGAAGCATTTTCATAGGTTGGTAGTTGGATGAATTAAGATGAGCCGTTTCTCCATGCCGGCCCGGGCGTACCGCGAACATTAGGGGCCGCGGGGGCTGCTCGCAACCATTTGACGGTGGCCTGGCTTTCCAAGACCGCCTGCCCGGCATCTCCGCAGCCCCCAGCGGGGACGTGGACACTCAGCGTTCCTGCCCTCGGCGATGGATCATCATCAAGTTGACTTGATTTTCGTGGAGGCGCTGGCCCCGCCCTAATTGACCATTCCATAGAACTTTGCGCCGCCACGAACGACGGAAACACACCGCGAATCAAAGACGTGCGGTTCCATACCCCGAACTACCGGCTTGGCAAGCGGCCGGTTGCCTCAATCACCGCGGCCACCTGTTCGGCGGTGTCGCTGACGCCGAGGGCGTGGAGGCGGGCGGCCAGGGCCTGGCGGCGCGGGTCATCGGTGAGGAGGTCGCGGACCAGGCCGCCCAGGTTTTCCGCGGTGGCATCGGCCTGGCGAAGGTGGACCGCGGCCTCCTGCCGGGCGAAGACCTCGGCGTTTTTGGTCTGGTGGTCCTCGGCGGCGGTGGGCAGCGGAATGAGGATGGTGGCCACTCCGAAATGGGCCAGTTCCGCGAGGCTGGAGGCACCGGAGCGGGCGATGCACACGTCCGCGACGGCGTAGGCGAGCTCGAGGCGTGAGTGAAAGGGGGCCACAAAGGCCAGATGGCCGCTGCCGGCCACGGCGGCCCGGACCTCCGCGGCGTCCTCCCGCCCGGTCAGCCAGATCAACTGGGTGGCGGCGCAGTCGAGGACCGGAAGCGACGCCTGGAGGGCGTGGTTGACGCCGCGGGCCCCCTGGCTGCCGCCCATGATGAGCAGGGTTTTTTTGGCTGGATCGAGCCCAAAAAACGCGTAGGCGGCCGCGCGGTCGGGCGGGGCCAGCATGGCGGCGCGCAGCGGGGTGCCGACGACACGCGTGTCCTTGCCGGGAAAGTGGCGGGCGCAGTCGGCCAGCCCCAGCAGGACCACGTCGCTGAACCGCGCAGTCAGTCGGTTGGCCTTGCCCGGAATGGCGTTTGATTCATGGATGAAGGTGCGGGCTCCGAGCCGACGGCCGGCCAGGGCCGGGGGGAGCGCGGTGAAGCCGCCCATGCCCAGCACCGCATCGGCGTGAAAATCCCGCAGAATCTTCAGGGTCGCACGGTAGGTGCGCCAGAAATTCCACGCGAAGGGCAGCACGCGGGGCGAAAGCAGGTGCGGGAGCCCGATGGCCGGCACGGCCGCAAAGTCGAGCTCCGGGTGGTCCTTGGCCGCGTTCGCATCGACCTGCTTCTCGGAAATCAGGAGGAGCACGCGGTGTCCGCGCGCGCGCAGCACCTGGGCCACGGCGATGCCGGGAAACAAATGCCCGCCGGTGCCGCCACAGGCGATGATGATGCGCAGCATCCGGGTCGGCATGCTCATGCGGCGATGGGCCTAGCCGGCAGCCCGCCCGGCCTTGCCTCCCTCGGACTGCTTGCCGATGCCTTCGTGCTCCTTCGGCAGGTATTGCCGGAACGACGATTTGTCGATGGCCTTCATGTAGGCCTCGAGAGGGGTCACCGTGTTGTCGAACAACTTCTGGCGGATGGCTTCGTCCATGAACTGCATGCCGTACTGCTTGCCGGACGTGATCACATCGTAGAGCTTCTGGGTCGCCCCTTCCCGGATGATCGCGCCGACGGCCGGCGTCGAAACGAGGATTTCGTTGACCGCGACGCGGCCCTTGCCATCGGCCTTTTTCATCAGGAGCTGGGCGACCACGCCGCGCAGCGAGGCGGCGAGCATCGTGCGCACCTGGCTTTGCTGGTCGGACGGGAAGACGTCGATGATCCGGTCGACGGTTTTCCGCGCGTTGTTGGTGTGCAGGGTGCCGAAGACGAGCAGGCCGGTTTCCGCTGCGGTCAGGGCCAGGGAGATGGTCTCGAGGTCGCGCATCTCGCCGACGAGCACGATGTCGGTGTCCTCCCGGAGCGACGCCCGCAGGCCGTCGGCGAACGACGGCGTCTGCATCGGGACCTCGCGCTGGGTGATGATGCTTTTTTTGTTCTTGTGCACGAACTCGATCGGCTCTTCCACGGTCACGATGTGGCGGGAGAAATTGACGTTGATGTAATCCACGAGGGCGGCCAGGGTAGTCGACTTGCCCGAACCGGTCGGGCCGGTGACCAACACCAAGCCGGAGCGCATCTTGCCGAATTCCTCGATGATCTTGGGCACGCCCAACTGCTCAAGGGTGGCGATTTTGGTGGGGATGATCCGGAAGACCGCAGCCATGCCGCCGGTCTGTTTGAGGAAATTGCACCGGAAGCGGGAATCGACATCCATCTCGTAGGCGAGGTCGAGGTCGCCGCGGGCCTGGTATCTCTCCCACTGCTGCTGGGTGGCGCAGAGAGGGCGCAGAAATTCCTCCATCTGCTGGCCGTCCAGGATGTCATCGCTGATGCGGCGGATCGCGCCGTGGACCCGCATTTTGGGCGGTTGCCCCTCGCTGAGGTGCAGGTCGGAGCCACCGCTTTGGATGAGCACTTGAAAGAGTTCGTCGATTTTAGCCATGGTGAAATGAGGTGTTCGGGGTCGGAACCGATGCGGTCAGCGGAGGCCTACTTGTTCACGTCTTGGAAGTACTTTTTCATCAATATTTTGTCTTCGGAGCGCATCATGCATTCCTCCTGGGCGACCAGGCCCTGCTCGAAAAGCGCGCGCAGCGAGTCGTCCATGAGTTTCATGCCAACGTTTTTGCCGGTCTGCATGATGCCCGGCAGCATGAAGGTTTTGCCTTCGCGGATGCAGTTGGAGACGGCCGGGGTGTTGACGAGGATTTCCAGGGCGAGGGCGCGTCCGTCGCCGTCGGCCTTGGGCACCAGCTGCTGGCTGAGCACGCCGCGGAGCGACTCGCTGACCATGATGCGGATCTGGTCGCGCTGCTCGACCGGGAAGACGTCGAGCACCCGGTCCAGCGTGCGCGGGGCGTTGCCGGTGTGCAGGGTGCCGAGCACCAAGTGGCCGGTTTCCGAGGCGGTGATGGCGAGGGAGATGGTTTCCAGGTCGCGCATTTCCCCAACCATGATGACGTCCGGGTCCTCGCGGAGCGCGGCGCGCAGGGCGGCGGCGAACGAGTCGGTGTGAGTGTGCACCTCGCGCTGGTTGACGTGGCAGGTCTTGGACTGGAAAATATACTCGATCGGATCCTCTAGGGTGATGATGTGGTCTTCGCGGCTTTGGTTCACCTCGTCGACGAGGGCGGCCAGCGTGGTGGACTTGCCGGAGCCGACCGATCCGGTGACCAGCACCAGTCCGTTGTGGTAGGCGGTCAGGGTGCGGCAGACATCGGGCAGGCCGATCTCGTCCATGGTCCGGATCTTGGTGCTGATGATCCGGAATGCCATGTCGAACCCGAGCCGCTGGCGCACCACCGAGGCGCGGAAACGGCCGAAATCCGTCGAGTAGGCGAAATCGACGTCGCCGCGCTGGTCGAGGCGCTCACGCTCCTTCGGTCCAAGAAAGCTATAGGCCAGGCGCTCGCAATCGGCGGCGGTCAGGGTCACGGCATTGGGCCAGATCGGCTGCAGCTGGCCGAACCGCCGCCAATGCGGCGTGCTGTCCGTCGGTAGATGCACGTCCGAGCAGTCGTATTGCTGGCCGAGCTGAAGATACTGGTCGACGTGCTCGAGGGCGGGCACTCGGTCTGAGGATGAGTCGGCTTCGTGCGACATGCGGGGCGTGGGCTGGGGCTGTTCGGGGTGTGGGACGGCGCGGAAGCCGCGACCGGCACCGGACGCGGCGAGGCGCATCCTGTGGCGTGGATTGGCCGTTTGGCAAGAGGGGAAGGAAGTGATTTTGCCCGGCGGGAGAGACCGGTCGCATTGAATCGGTGTTCTTTTCTTGCCTCGACCGGGGCTCGGCGACATGTTCCCCTCTGTGTTGCAAGAAATCAAAGAGCGGTTCAACGCCTTTATCATGACCAAGGGGCTGCGGCGGACGCGGCAGCGCGAGGTCATTGTCGAGGCGGCCTTCGGCACCAAGGAGCATTACACGGCCGAGGAATTGTGGGAGATGGCGCGGAAGCTTGATCGCACGGCCTCGCGGGCCACGGTCTACCGGACACTTGCCCTGCTGGTCGAATGCGGGCTGCTGCGCGAAATCGACCTCGGCAAGGATGTCGTGTGTTACGACCCGAATTTTCTCGAGAGCCCCGACCACAACCACCTCATCTGCCTCGATTGCGACAAGGTGGTGGAGTTTGAAGATGCGCATATTTCGGTGTTGGAGGATTGTATTTCGCGCCGTCTCGGCTTCACTCCGACCCTCAAGGCGATTCGCATCGAGGCCCGATGCGACGAATTGCGGCGGAGCGGCCTCTGCCGCCAGCAAAAGGGGGCCTAAGCGGCGCTGACCCGATTTCGGAAAGCGCCGGCAGCCGTGAACGAACCTCCAATCCCGATGATCCCATGTTTGGCGTGAACGAATACTCTGAAGAAGGCCGGCCGTGGTTTTATGCGGGCCGGGTGGCGGTGAACACCACCGTGCTGATGGTCGGGCTGTTCACCCTTTCCATGGTCGCGGTCAGCCTGCTGATCGCCTTTCGCGCGGAGGGGCTGCTCTCGGGGCTGGCCTTGAGCGCCCCGGCCTTCTGGAGCGGGCACGTCTGGAGGTTGGTCACTTGGCCGTGGTTGAATGTGCCGTCGATCTGGTTCGCGCTCTCGATGGTCATGATGTTTTTCTTCGGACGCGAGGTGGAGCGGATGCTCGGCCGCACCGGGCTGTTGAAATTCACCGGACTGTTGGCCGCAGCCCTGGTCCTGGTTACCTTGCTGCTGCCCGGAGGCACGCTGGCCGGCTGCAAAGAGCTGGGATTCGGCATTTTTATCGCCTTCGCGATCATGCAGCCGGGGGCGGTGATGATGTTCGGCCTTTCGGCCAAATGGATCGCCCTCATCCTCATCGGCATTTCCGCCTTGTCGTCGATGGCCGCGCGTGACGGTGTCGGACTGGCCCATCTCGCAACCCTCTGCGCGGCCAGCGCGGTCATCTTGAAAACGATGGGCGCGGCGTACGCGCTCCCCTGGCTGCGCATCCCGGTCATCACTTTTAAACGCCGCGGAGCCCGCTCCTTGCGCCCGGCCTCACCCTCCCGCTCCACCGCCCCGCGCTCGGGTGGAGGCCCTCGCGAATTCGTCTCCCCGGAGCCGGAAGTCGATCGCCTGCTCGACAAGGTGGCCGCCCACGGGCTGCACAGCCTGACCGATCAAGAACGCCGCATTCTCGCCGACGCCAGCGAGCGCTACCAGCGTCGCCGCTAATCCGACGCATTTCCCAGTCGTCCGCTGTAGCTGGGGGCAATCCAATGCCCCATCCCTACCTCTATCAGCACGAACAGGGGATCAGCGTCCGACAGACGCGGATGGCGCTTTTTTAAGCAGGGAAGGACGCCGCCCGGCGGCCCGCACGCGGGCGAGGTAGATGGCGGCCGGGCCTTCGGGGGAGCTGTCATAGCTGGTCCACACTTCTCCCGGGCTGGCTTCGACCATGCCTGGGTAGCTGGTGTCGCCGCCGCTGGGCCGGGTGAGTAACGGGCGTTTGGGATCTCCGTCCGCGCCGTCATAGATCGACCCGCCCATCAGCAGCATGAGGCGTCCGTCGGGCATGGCGGAAAACTTGGGATCGCGCTGGCCCACGGCTGCTTCCCGCATCAGCGCCGCGGAGGACCACTGGTTGCCGTCCGCAGAAGTCAGCACGCGGATGGCACCATTGGTGCCGGGCACATGGCTGTCGCCTTCGCAAAAGACGCAAACCCATGAGTCTCGAGGGCGGATGAGGTCGGTGAACGCACAGGAGGCGGGTGCATCGGAGATTTCCCGCACGTCGATGATCTCCGCGGCCGGCCGCACGACGAGGGTTTTCCAGTCCAAGGCGCTTGCGGTCGCGGTGGCGAAGGTCCACGCCTGCGGGCGCGCGCCGTGCACGGTCACCGGCACCCGTTCGGCGGCGAGGGCAAGCGCCTGCGGCAGATCGAGGAAGCGCAGCACGTTGGGCAGGCACGGGCCGGAGACATGCGTCTCGGGCAGATCGGCGAGATCGAGCCCGGCGACCCCGGGCTCGAGGATGGCGGCGTACAGGGCGAGGGCCGCGAGGTCGCCGTGCGCTTGGATCCGCACCGGGCGGGCACCGTCCGCCGCCCGGAGGTTCCGCACGAACCCGCGAATCACCGCGACCTGTTCGCGTTCGAGTGAGGTGCCGAGCAGCAGGAACCGCCGCCGGAGATGCGTCTGTTTGCGTTCGTCGCCGGTCCAGGGGGAACCGGGCGCGGGTGTGAGCACCAGGGTGATCGCATCCGGCCCATCGCCGCGTTTTTCCACCACCAGTCCGAGGGCTTCGGCCCGTCCCTCGGGAGCCGCGTCCGAGGGCTCCCGGAACACGCGATCGCGCAGCGCCGCCATCCATCCGTCGCGCAGGGCGGCCCATTCCCCGGACGATTTCGGCACGCGGGGAGGGGGAGCCGAAGCCACAAAATCCTCGTCGATGCGGGTGGTCCGCTCGTCCCCGGGCAACTTCGAAAACACCCGGAGCCGCTCCGGCGGGATCGAGGGTTTGGCCGCTTCGTCGAAGGTGGCGGTTGGGGCGGCCCCCTTCAAAAAGCGCTCGAACCAGGCGAAGGCTCCGACATTGAGCGCCTGTGTATCCTGATGCGGACCTTCGGCGATCTGCAGGCCGATCCGGTCCTCGGCACCGAGCATGGAGTAGATCCGTCGCGCGCTCCGGTAGATCGAGTAGACGCCGTCGAGCGGAAAAATGTCGTCTTTGTCGGTGTTGAGGATGAGCAGCGGCCGCGGGGCCACCAGCGCGGCCACGCGGTCGAAGTCCCACCGAAACGTGTTGTGCATGAACATGCAGTCGCAGTGCCCCTCAATGCAGCCGTCGAGCACGTGGTTGCGCAGGGTGGCGATGCCGGCGGTCGGGGCGGCAACCTTGACGCGTTCATCCACGGCGGCGACCCACCAGGTGTAGGCCCCGCCGCCGCTGCGCCCGGTCATGCCCAGGCGTTCGGGGTCGACCTCCGGCCGCGACTGCAGATAATCGAGTGCCCGGATTCCATTCCACGCCTCCACCCCGGCGGGGGTGTATCCGCGGCTGGCCCACCACCAGCGGCCGAGCCGGTAGGTGCCGTGGTGGTGGCCGACCAGCTCGCCCCACTGCACCGTGTCGAGGATCAGGCAGACGTAGCCGTGCCGCGCGAACCAGACGCCATGCGCATGGTAGTGGGTTTTGTTGCCCAGGCTGACCCCGTCCTTCTTCACGTCTGAATGCCCGCAGACGTAGAGGATGGCCGGCAGCGTGCCGTCGATGACCTTCGGACGGTACAGATTCGCGGCCAGATATAGCCGCGGCATCGGCTGAAAGTGGAGGTTTTCGACGACGTAGCCGTCGCCCTCGACGGTGCTGGTGACGACCGGCTGCAGGGCGGTCCTTGGCGGCTCCGGATGCAGTCCGAGCATCTCCTTCAACTCGGTCTGGAGCTGGTCTCGGCGGCCCTCCCAGTCGGCGCGGGACATGATCGTCCGGTCGAGCGACTGCGCCTCGATGGCGGCGACCTCGTGCTCGAGGAAGGACCGCAGCCCGCGATCCGCTTCGGTCTGCGCGGGCAGGGACCATGGTGGAAGCTGCGCCAGGGCGGAGGCGGCGGGCAGCAGGAGGACGAGCACGGCGCGCAGACAGCTTCTCATGCGGCAGTGTGGACGCTCCCCGCCCCCCGAGCCAAGCGCAAAATCGCAGGCCTGGCCGGCGCGCACGGCGGTCAGAGTCCCAGCCGCGCCAGCTCCGCCTCGAGTGCGGCGTGGTCTTGCCAGTCGTAGGTGAAGACCCGCAGCCCATGCGCCGATCCCGCGGCGGTATTGGCCGGAGCATCGTCGAGGTACAGCGTGCGGGCTGGGTCGCAGCCGGAGAGCGCGATCAGGTCCTGGTAGATCTTGCCGTCGGGTTTAGCCGAGCCGGCCTCGTGCGAATAAACGCCCCCGCGGAAATGCGCGAAGACGGGATAGGCGGCGCGCAGGTAATCGAGATGCAGCCCGCTCGTGTTCGACAAGAGGTACAATGGCAGCCACTCCGCCAGGCGCTCGACCACGCCGAGCATCGGTGCGTTTTCCTCGAAAATATCGCAGTAGGCCGCCACAAAGGCCTCCGCGCTGCCCGCGTACCCGGCCGCCGCCCGCCCCTGCTCGACAAAGGCCGCGCTGCTCAGCCGCCCGTCCTCCATCGCTGTGATCAACGGCCGCAGCCGGCCCTCGATCGCGTCGGCCGAATGCGGGCTTTCCAGCGCCAGCCGTTTCATGGCCCGGGTGAAGTCAAAGGTCACCAGCACATTGCCGATGTCGAAAAAGCAGGTCGTGGTCATGGGTCAGGGCGCTGAGGGTTCTGGATTCCGGGTTTTGATTCCTGCGTGCCGCAGGAGGTGCCGGGCGGTGATGAGGGCGCCGTCGGGGCGGCGGTGGCGCCAGGCGTTGTCGCGCAGGTGAAGCCATTCGCCGGAATGGACCAGCCGTTGAAGGAGCGGGCCGAGGGCGGCCGGGTCCTCTTCGAGCAGGCCGGAGCCGCGGCGCTGGACCAGCTCCACGTTGCCCTCCTCCTGGCCGGGCACGACTTTGACGATGAGGCTGGGCCGTCCGGCGGCGGCGGTTTCGTGGGTGGTGGCTCCGCCGGCTTTGGCGATGACCAGGTCGTGACTGGTCATGAGGCGGGGCACTTCGGTGGTCCAGCCCAGCGCCGCGACCGAGCGGCGTGGGTGTTCGGCGGCGATTTCCTGGACGGTGCGGCCGAGGCGTGCGGCGTGCCGGCCCAGGACGATCGTGATTTCCAGGTGTGGCGGTCCCGCGCCGAGCAATGAACGCAGAGCGGCGGCGAAGGTGGCGCGGTCGGACGCCGGGAAAAACAAAGCCCGGCGGGGCTGGTCCCCGGCCGGCTGCGCGGGCAGGTCGGCGAACGCCGGCGCCACCGGGAATCCCGCGTCCACCACCTCCGTTCCACCCTGGGCCCAGGCGCGCAAAACTCCGGCCGAGATCTCGTCCGCGGCAAAATAGGTGCGGACCGCATCGCAGCGCCAGACGCCATGAATGCTGATGGAATCCGTCACCACCGAGTGCACGGGGATCAGGTTCCGTCCGAGCAGGCGGAGGAGCAGGTGGGGGTACAGGGGAAAGGTGCAGACGATCGCGACCGGAGGGTCGCAGCGCAGGTCGGCGGCGAGGGCGCGCCTGACCGGCTGGAGCGCCCGGGCCGGATCCTCCTCCAGGGGCAGTTTCCCGGCTGCATGGTAAATCCGGCGCCAGATCCACGGGGCATGGGTGATGACGAAGGCGTACGATTTCTCCAGCGTGGCGCCGGCGACCGGCTGGACTTCGCGGATGAAATCCCGCACCTCCACGCGCAGGGCGTCGCCGGCTTCCCTCCGCAAGGCTTCAGCCAGCCCGCGGGCCGCGCTGTTGTGCCCGTCCCCGAAGGAGGCGGTGAGAATGAGAAGACGGGGCGTCGACATCGCGGCGGGTGGCGCGGAGGCCGGCCATCATTTCAGCATGGCATGCGGCCTCCTCCTTGAAAACTTGAGATTAGTGAAATAGAATGACTCCATCAAAACCGCCGCCTCCAGCCCCCTGGCGCACCTGCGCCCGCCTTCCCGCCGCCACCCGGTCCGCTGGCCAACGTGGCTGTGGACCACCGGGGCGTGGGTGTGGATGGTGCAGGCGGTGCTGCAAGGGGACGGCGTGGTCGCTCCGGCGACCGCCCAAGCCGCTCTGGGTGCCAGCGGGGGCGGGCTGTCCACCGCATGGACGCCGCCCGTGCCGGCCTACCGGCCGGTGGTCCTGTCGGCTCCGCGCCTAGCCGCCGCTGATGCCGCCGGGCAGCACCGGCTGCTGGTCACGCGCGGGGAGGAATGGCGCTCGCTGACCCCGGTGCTCCGGGCCGGGTTGGATCACGCGGCCGCCCTCCACGGGCCCCGGGCCCGGTGGTGCCGCTTGGTCGTGGAGGGGACGGGCGAGCATGAGGGGGGAGGGACGGACCTGGCCTTCGCGTCCCGGCGAGGCCCCGCCGCGAAGGCGGAGCGCGGACGGTTTCTGGCCGCGCATTTTGTCATTGGCAATGGAACGCGATCGGGGGACGGCGGGATTGAGCGCACCGGCCGCCCGTTGGAGGGCGAGGACCTGGTGATCGCCCTCATCGGGGATTTTTCCCGCCGGGGGCCCACGCCCGCGCAACTGCAGGCCCTGACCGAACTGGTCGACTACGCGCGCGCTAAAACCGGCGTGATTCCGGTGGTGCTGGGCGACGCCGCTCGGGCACCGGTTTCCGCGGCCGTACTGAACGAGGCCTATCATTCGGCTCCGGTGGATCGTCCGCGAGAGGACCTGCGGCGTACCTAGCTTCGCATGGTCATTGGAATTACCGGAGCCACGGGTTTTGTCGGCCGCCACGTCATCCACAAGGCGGTGGCCGCAGGACATGAAGTGGTGGCCTTTTCCCGCAACCCCGCCGCCGCCATCCCGGGTGCCCGGGAGGTCAGGGGGTGGGGCCGCGGAGCATCTCCGGATGTGTCCGCATTGGAGGGCGTGATTCACCTTGCCGGCGAGCCGGTGCTGGGCCTCTGGACCCAATCCAAACGTCAAGCCATCCTCGACAGCCGCGTCGAAGGCACGCGCCAGTTGGTGGCGGCCCTGCAGGCGGCCAACCCGCGGCCGGCCACCCTGCTGTGCGCCTCCGCCATCGGCTATTACGGCGACCGCGGCGACGAATGGCTGTCCGAGGACTCACCGCCCGGCCGCGGCTTTCTGGCCGGGGTGACCCGGGCGTGGGAGGCCGAGGCGCTGGCCGCCAGGAATCTGGGGGTGCGCGTCGCCTGCGCGCGCCTCGGGCTGGTGCTGGGGCCGGATGGCGGCACCTGGCCGCTGCTGCGAAAGGTATTTCGGGCGGGGCTGGGCGGGCGGCTTGGGTCCGGCAGGCAGTGGATGTCCTGGGTCCATATCGACGATGTCGCCGGCCTCCTGCTGGCCGCGCTCGGCGACGCCCGTTACGACGGCCCGTTTAACGTGGTTGGACCCGCCCCGGTCACCAACGCGGATCTCACTCGAAGCGTGGCGCGGGTCCTGCACCGCCCGGCCTTTGTTTCCGCGCCCTCCGCGGTGCTCCGGCTGCTCCTGCGCGAGCAGGCCGTGATGTTCCTCGGCAGCCAGCGCGTGCTGCCCCAGCTGGCCCTGGAGCGCGGCTACCGCCACGTGTTTGCCACCCTCGACGCCGCTCTTGGGGACCTGGCCGGGACATAAAAAAACCGCGCTGCGGAGGCCGGCGGCGCGGGGTGGAGGCGCGGGGTGGAGGCGCGGGGTGGAGGCGCGGGAAAGCCTGGCCGAATCACTTCGGTCGGGAAGCTCGGCTTTTGAGTTTCGTGCCGAGATGGTAGGGCAGTTCCTGCAGCAGCCGGAAAAATCCCTGGGAGCGCAGGTGGAAGGTTTTTTCGGAGGTCAGCAGTTCCGAAGAAGCGGAGACCGTCCGCTCCTGAATGGTCATCAGATCGAGCACTGGCTGATAGCGCGTAAGCGTCTCACTCTTGAACTGCCCGAAGGCGCGCTGGGCTTCCTCGACGGGCAGCGCCTTGATCTGCTGCAACACTTCCGCGGGAGATTCCTGGCGCAGCTCTTTCAGCACGGGAATCTGCTCGACCACTCCCTGGCGGCGCAGGTCGCCCTGGTGGTTGATGAGCCACGATGGGAGTCCATGCGAAAGAGCGCCCATGCACCCATGCACCCGCGTGCCGACGAAGGCGTCCACCTCGCCGTAAAATTCCTGGAAGTCGCAATAATCGGGGGAGTAGCGCAGGCTTTCCTTGGGGAAAAATCGGCCGGCCGCGACGACGTCGTCGATATAATTGCAGATCACGCGAATCTCGAAATGCTCGCTGAGATAATGGAACAGGCGCAGCACGCTTTCGTGCTCGGACGGTGAAATGGAATGCCAGCGGGTGGCGCACGCCTGATAGTTCAACCCGATTACGCGGATCTCGCTCCGCGGCAGCTCGGTCCGGGCATAAAAAATCGAGGGGCAGGGCAGCAGGAAGAGCCGGGCCTCGTCTACAAAATTGAGCAGCAGATCGTAAGTGCTCCGGTCCCGGCAGGTGACGGCGTCGGTGTTGTGCCGCAGGACCCGCAGGAGGGCCGGGCTCTGGTGAAAGTGCAGGCTGCTGGAGCCGATGCCGATAAAGGAGCAGCGGGCGTCGCTGGAGGCCAGCGCAGCCAGCAGGGGCTCGACCCGCGGGCCGGACCATTCGGGGCTGCCGGCAAAAATGGTGTAATCGACCACCGAAAAGGAATGCCGGAGCTCGTCAAAGGAGTTGTCTCGAAACGTGTTCCCCGGCCGGATGGCGGGACTCCGGTTCCACGGCAGGTAGGTGTGGCGGGGAATCTTCCTGGCCAGGAGATTTCGAACCCCCTTGAGGATGATTTCATCACCCACGTTCCACTGCTTGGTCGTACTGAAGAGTATGTTCATTAAGGATGGTCTGGATGGGTGCTCCGTCGAGCGCATGAAGGCGGGCCGGCCGGGACGTTCGAACGCACAGGGGAGTGGACGAAATTCCCGAGGGTCCGGGGGAAATGGAGGTGGGTGCTGTGGGCCGGGGGCCTAAGCGGGCCGGCCGCGGCGGGTCATGAATGGTTTTTCAAAAGCTTGATGGAACAGCAGGCAGGCGCCAATGATCAGGGGCCAGCCTACGGTAATGAGCAATCCGAAATATCCCGCGCGGTTCAATTCGAAGGGAGCGAGCAGGTACTGCCAGACGACTTGCAGCAGGGGCATGTGCATTAGGTAGACGCTGTAGGAAATTCCCCCGAGCCCGGCCAGCGGCTTCCAGCCGAGTCCCCTGGTGACCGCATGATTGGGGGACAGGGAGAGGAAGACCAGGCCGGAGGAGGCGCTGAGGCCCGCCAGAAAATCCAGCCTGACAAAGCGCGGGCTGGCATGCGCGAAGTCGTGGGTCAGGCAGTAGAGGAGCAGGGCGGCGCCGGCGGCCAGGCTCACGGCCGCAAACGTGCCGGCGTGGGACCGGCTGTGCGGATGGTGGGCCAGCACGGCGGCCAACATGCCCAGGATGAACATCCCCAGGTAGCCGATGTGGACCGCGACCATGATCGGGACAGCCATGAGGCCGGCGATGACGGCCAGGCCGGTGCCCGCGGCTTTCAAGGCTCCGAATTTTTTAAAGAGCAGGACCAGCAGGGGAAAGGCAAAATAGATGCGCCACTCCACCGCGATGCTCCAGAACGGGTTGTTGATCTGCAAGCGCTCCCACAGGTCCTGGAGCATGAGCAGGCGCGACACCACTCCGGAGGTGGTGACCGGAAGCTGGGCGTCCCATTGGGTGCCCGTCTTTTCGTGGATCAGCAGCCAGATGAGAAGCAGGGAGGCGGCCAGGGCGCAATAATAAGTGGGGAGGATGCGGCGGGCTCGGCGCAGGTAGAATTGAAGGACCGGCTGGTTCAGCAGGCCGCCGTGGCGGGCCACCGGCAGCATGAGGCAGAACCCCGAGAGCACGATGAAAAGGGTCACCCCGAAATGACCGTAGCGGGCCCACCCGGTGGTCAGCAGCAGCCATGATTCCGCGGGCACGGCCCCGACCGGGTCCCCGTCGAGGCGCGGCCACGCCATGCGCCAGCTGTGGTTGAACAGGACCAGCAGCGCGGCCAGCGCCCGCAGTCCATCGACATGATCGAGCCGGGCGGCTGGCCCCCGCGGAGAGGGCCTGAATTCTGAAACGCGTTCAGCACTCATGGGTCCGGAAACAAGCAGCCTGGAGTCGCCGCCGCGGGGCCGAAAGGCCGCCGCCGGCATGCCGGGGTTCCGAGGGGGAGATGGACCCCGGACCAAGCCGGAACCCCCCGGGCGAGCGCGCGGGCGGCTGCCCGGCCGGCCCGGGAGCCTACTTGACGTAGGGGGATCCCGGGGCCGTCATTTGTTCGTAAATCCACGCGTAAGTCCGGGCCATGCCATCACGCAGGCGGACCGACGGCTCCCATCCAAAGTGTTCCTTGATCAGCGTGTTGTCGCTGTTGCGGCCGGCCACTCCCTTGGGGGCGTTGAGGTTGTAGTTCCGCTGGAGCGTGATCCCGGCGATTTCCTCGACAATATCGACCAGCTGATTGATGGAAACGAGTTCGCTGCTGCCCAGATTGAGCGGCTCCACCACGTCATTCTCCAGGAACATGACCGTGCCCTGGAGACAGTCGTCGATGTACATGAACGAGCGGGTCTGGTTGCCGTCGCCCCAGATCTCGATCGCATGGTTGCCGCTCAATTGGGCGGCGATGACTTTGCGGCAGACCGCGGCGGGTGCCTTTTCGCGGCCGCCCTGCCAGGTGCCCTCGGGGCCATAGACATTGTGGAACCGGGCCACCCGGGTCTGCAGACCGTAATCCTCGCGAAAATGCCGGCACATGCGCTCCGAAAACAGCTTTTCCCATCCATAGCCGTCTTCGGGCATTGCCGGATAGGCGTCCTCCTCCTTCAACGCGGTCACATTTGGGTCCCGTTGTTTGTCCGCATTGTAGACGCAGGCGGACGAGGAGTAAAAGAAGCGCTCCACACCGGCTTCCTTCGCCGCCATCAGCATGTGCGTGTTCACCAGCACCGAGAGCATGCACAGCGCCTTGTTGTTCTCAATGAAACCCATGCCGCCCATGTCGCAGGCCAGGTTGTACACATGGCGCATGTCCTGAACCGCCATTTCGCAGACCTCGCGCCGGGAGCAGTCGGCGACATGATTTTCCGCAAAATCATGCACCTGATACCATTCCTCCAACGGCTTGATGTCCACCGCCCGGATCTGCTGATACCCAAGCGACTTGAGATGTTCGACCAGATGGCCGCCGATGAAACCACCGGCACCGGTCACTACGACTGAGGTTCTGTTCATGAGTTGATAAAGAAGTTGATCGCAATTACAATAAAAACAATAACTTTAAGCTTTATTTAGGATTTTATGGATGTGGACGTTCCCGGCCGTGCGTTCAACCGAAATTTTTCCGGTTGACGTGGAGATAGAGGATCGTGATCGCGGCGAAGGCGGCGTGCATGACGAGGGCGAATTCAAAATAGCAGCCGGTCATCCAGCTGAGCGCGACTCCGGCGCGGTAGGGGGCGTCGTCGGTGACGTTGCCCACGAGCCGCTTGGCCCGATCGAAAAGGCTGGATCCCAAGACCCGCGAGTCGTGACCGGCTCCATGGGCGATTGATTCGCGCAGCCAGGTGGCCACGCTGAACACTTGTTTCGGGACCAGCGACCAGACGAGCACGAACGGCTGCCAGTCGGTCGGCAGGAGCAGGGAGGGCTGGTCCAGCGCGGCCACCCCGAGCGCGCCGGCCAGCACCAGGGAGAGGGTGAGATCGCAAATCTTGTCCAGCACATGACCGAATCCCGAGGTGCGGCCGGTCAGGCGCGCCACCACGCCGTCCGCGCAGTCGAAACAGCACGACCCCAGCAGGCCGGCGAGCAGGGCCGCTCCGCCCAGGCGCGGGTCGACCCCGGGCCAGCAGGCGACCGCCACCCCCGCCAGTCCGCAGGCCAGCGCGCAGACGGTGAGAAAATTCGGGCTGAGGCCGAGGCGCAGCGCGGCCCAGGAAATGAGGGAGCCGAGGCGGTAGCCGAACTGCTCGGCGACCCAGAAGCAATTTTTGCTGCGGGCCTCCCAGCAGTCGCGCAGGGAAGGCGGCGCGGAGCCGCCGGGAGTGGGCATGGTGGTCAAGCGACTGGGGGGATGGATCCCGGGGCGTGGCGCACCCAGCGGTCGCTGGATTCGTTTTCGCGCCGGAGCTGGGCATCGATGATGCGATAGGAATTATCGAGGATTTTTTTCTTGATGCTGGTGGTGCTGACGCCGGGGGTGTAGCTGAGGTAGACGACAGTGCCGCCCTGGGAGGTCATCCATTCGAGCCCTTCGAGGTGTTTGCCGACCCAGTCGTCTCCGATGGTGACCACGGAGACGCCGTGCTGCTGGAGCAGAGGAATGGGCACCAGTTCATGCTGGACCACCACCTCGTCCGGCCAGCGCAGGGCCCGGACGAGCTCGATCCTTTCTTCGAAAGGGATGATGGGCTTCATACCCTTGTAGGCTTCGATCAATTCGTCGGTGCTGACGCCCACCACCAGGCGCTCGCCCAGCTCGCGGGACCGGCGGATCATGTTGATGTGGCCCAGGTGCAGCAGGTCCCAGCTTCCGGAGGTATAGACAGTTTTCATGGCATGGAGAGCGGGGACGGGAAAGTGCGGGCGGCCATGGCCAGGCCGAGGGTGCTCGCGTGCCCCGCCATCCGTCCGGCCAGTTCCCGATGATCTTCGGCGCTGGTTTCGCCCAGATGCGCGACGCGGACCAGGTGTTCGTCGGGCGACGGCGGCACCATCCAGCCTTCGGCGGCCAGAGCCTGAACCAGGCGGGAGGCGGGAGCATGGAAGCGGAGTGCGGTGAGGCAGGCGGAGGGGAGGCGGGCGGCTCCGGCCCATCCGAGCGCCGCCAGGGCCGTGCGAAACGCCTCCGCCTTGGCCCGCACCCCGGCCTGCTGGGCCCGGGCCCCCCCGAGGTCGCCGATCATGGCCAGCCGCCGGTCCAGCTGCGCGTACAGCTGGGCGGCCGGGCTCCACGGCGGCTGGCCGCGGGCCAGGCTGTCGAGGTGGAGTTGAGGATCGAAATAATAACTGAGCGAACGCGGTGCCGGGGGGCCCAGCGCGGGGCGGGTGATCAGAAAGGCCAGTCCGGGCGGCAGGCACAGGCCTTTTTGGCTGCTCAGGATCGCCGCATCCACATGCCATGAGGTCATCGCCAGTTCATCCGCGAGAAAGGACCCGATCGCGTCCACCAGCAGGCTGACCCCAGCCGCCTGGCAGAGGCCGCCCAGCCGCGCCAGATCCAGCAACTCGCCGGTCGAGGTCTCGTGGTGCACCGCCATCACGGCTTGATGGCGTCCACTGGCCAGGGCCTCGGCGATCGCCTCCCAGGGCGGCTCCGCGCGGGCGGGCCAGCCCAGCGCTTCGGCCGGCAGCCCCAGGTGCCGGGCCATCCGCAGCCAGCGCTCCCCAAAAGTGCCGGCATGCAGCACCAGCAGGCCGCGCCACCGGGGGCCCCATCCGGCCAGCAGCGCCTCCGCCGCGCCCGTGCCGGAAGCGGTGAAGGAGAGCACCTCGCCGTCCTCCGCCTCCGCCAGGGCGGCGAGGCGTTCGTGGCACGAGCGCACCCGCGCGCCGAACGCCGGGGTCCGGGCATATGGGACTTCCTGCGCCCCCAGCGCCAGCACCTCCTGGGCGAGGTTGCCTGGAAAAACAAAAAGCTTCATGGCAGCGGCGGATACCCGGCCTCGTCCTCGCCGCGCAGGGTCAGCACCGGCGACAGGGTCCCGCGGAACCCGAACTGGCGGTAAAAGTCCTCCAGCCCCGGCAGCGAGGTCAGAAAAATCTTCATGTAGCCGCGGCGCCGGCACTCCGCCACCGCCTCCCCGACCAAGCGCCGCCCCAGCCCCTGGCGCTGCCAGTCCGGATGAATCATCACGTCGCAGAGGTAATAAAAATACGCGTGGTCGGTGACGATGCGCAGAAAACCGACGAGGGTCCCGTCGATCCGCAGGGTGCTGGAAATGGTGTGGGCCAGCGAAGCGGCTTCGCGGGCCGGATCCCGCAGCGAGCGGTGGAAGACCGCAGAAGGGGGGAAGGGCATCACCGACGCCTCCATCGCCTCGAGCAGGGCCTCCAGCTCGGTCGCCGTCAGCTTCGGGTCATGAAATTCAAACGCGGGCGCGGTCATCGGACGGGATGGCCCCGGAGTCGGGGGCCGGGGAACGGGACGGGCGTTTCCTCACCTCGGCCAGCGCCTGCAACACGTCGCCGACCTGATGTCGCGCCATCAGTTCGAGCCCCCGGGCGATATTGGCGTCGACCGGGTGGATGGGCTGGTAATCGGGGTCGTCCTGACGGTGGAGCACGAGGCTGCGGGGGCCGCTGGGGGCCCACAAGGGGAGTTGGCCGGAGCCGTAGAGGGCGACCAGGGGGACGTCCAGAGCGTCCGCGAGGTGGGTGGGGCCGCTGTCAATAGCCACGACCGCTTCCAGGGCGGACAGCTGCTCCATCCAGTGGGGGATGGAGGTGCACACGGTGATGGGTACGTCGTCACCGACGGCCTCGCGGATGATGGTTTCCTGGCCCGGGCCTCCGAGCACGCGCAGGGTCTCGCCGGCGTCGCGCAGGGATTTGATCAGGCCCCTCCATGCACTCGCGGGCCAGGCGCGTCCCGGCCACGGGGTGACGGGGATAAGCCCGAGGGTCCGCCGGCCCTGGTCTGCTGGAACGGGCGGCACCGTGCGGGCGAGATGCGGCCGGCCGGTGGCACCCGGCGGGCAGCCGAGCAGGTGGGCGAACTGGAGATTGACCTGCCAGCGGCGGAGACCGGGATCCAGGGGAACCAGGCGGGCGGCCGCGCGCGCCGTGTGCAGATCGCTGCCGAGGTAGCGGTCCAGCGAGTACACCGGATGGCAGCCGGCGAGCCGCAGCAGCAGGGTGCTCCGCGCATCGCCGCGGGTATCAAGCCCGATATGGCCGGCGGCGGCCCGGCGCAGGTTCACCAGAAACTGTCGGAAGAGGGGCCCGAACAGGGCCTTGAACCGGTACTTCTCGCCATCCCCGTAGGAGGCCCAGGGCACCACACAATCGACCCACTCGACCTCTGGAGGAAAAAACAAACGCCAGGGGGGGCGGGCGCAGACCACCACGCGGTGGCCCCGGTCCAGCAGCAGCCCGACCAGCGGCAGCAGGGAGATCGCGTCACCCATGCCAAAGGGTTCCACGATCACCACCGCCGGCGCGGCGGAGCGCGGAACCGCGGACTGCACCACCCGCAGCGCGCCGCTGGCCACTCCCAACAGCGAGGCCACAACTTTTTTGGGCGGACTGATCCGGATGGGCGGACACGGGTGAAACGGCTGCATGGATGTAGGGCGTGGATCTCGCCAGGCGGGCCTTATTTCCGGGCCGGCAGCGCGGGCAGGTATTTTTGCTCAAGCCACGTGCGGTCGCAGGTCACCCGGCCGTCGTCCAGCCGCAGCCACGGGAACAGGTCCATCGGAAGGGATGGTTTGTGGATGCAGAAGGCGATGTTGTTGGCAAACATGGGCAGGCGTCCAAGCGCGGCGAGCGCGCCGGTGAAAAGCCCCACCGCCCGCCCCACCGTGCCGGCGGAGGCGAGGCGCTGCAGGCGCGACGGGATGCGGGTGGCGTGGAAGAAATCGATCCGGTGGCGGGCCACCGGGTTGTAGATTTGCACGGTGCGCTCGATGTCACCGCGGTTGAAGCGGACCACGTAGTTCGGGATCTCGGTGTTCGCCACCCCGCCCCAGCGGCAGTCATTGTAGTACACGGCCGCGTCTTCGTACTCCTGGCCCGCGCCCAACTTCACCCCGAGGCTGGTGTACAGGTTCCGGTGCGGTTCGAAGCCGACGACCGCGCGGCGGGCCACCCGGTACATTTCATTGATTCCGCGCTGCGGGCACCGCAGGTGATGCAGCCCGCTGTGCACGATCACCGCGTCATACGATTCATCGGCGTAACCAAGGGATTCAAGGTCCTGGAAATCCCAGCGATAAGGCGCGAACTCGGCTCCTCCGTCAGTCTTTTGGCGCTCGTCGAGATTGGTGATGGTCACGTTGGAGAACCCCAGGGATTCCAGCACCTGCTTGTCGAAGGGCCCGCCGCAGACCACCAGAATGCTGTCGCCGGCACTCAGCACGCCTTCGCGCATCAGGCGCGACATCACTTCACGATAGAAGACGCTCAGATCGAATTCAGCCATAGGATTAAGTTTTACACTGCGGCCGGGTGATCCGCCGGCCAGGGGTGAGACGGTTGATAAGAAGCCCGCTATTCCACGAACAGTCGGAGATGGAGGAAGCGGCGCGTGGTGCCCGGGAGGTCCGGTTCGAGGGAAGTTTGTTCCAGCGCGAGGGCTCCCGGCGCCCGCCCGGAAACCACGCCGGGCGGCAGCCACCGCCAGCTTTCCGGCTGCAGGGAGGAGGTCGTTTCCAGCCGGGCCCGCTTCGCCCACGAGCGCTGGCTGGCTTTGGAAAACACCCGAAACCCGGGGGTTTCGCCAGAAGGCATGTCCAGCCGCAGCCAGGAGTCGGCGGCATCGAAGCCGAAGGGGGGCGAGAGCAGGGTGTGCTCCAGCGCGTTGGTCACGCCGTCGCTGTCCGGATCCTCCGCGCCGTCATCCCTGCCGGCATCGAGACCATGCAGGCGCTCCCAGCCGTCATGCATCGAATCGGCGTCGAGGTCGAGCCAGACAAAGCCCGGGCTCCCGGACTGGTGCGCAGCGAGGTTGGTGATTCCGTCCCAATCGGCATCCTGGCCGGCATCGGGGACGGCCGGGTCCGTGCAGGCCTCGTGCTCCCACCAGTCGGGCAGTCCGTCACCATCGCTGTCGCCGGCGAGCGGGCCGGTGCCCAGCCATTTGCCGCGCAGCACGCGTTCGGCAAAACGCCGCTTCAGCGGGGCCAGCGAGCCAGCGTGGATCAGGACCTCGGCCACATCGGCGGGCCAGGCACCGGGCCCGCCGAGGGTCAGCGGATTGGCGGAGCTGTCCAGGCCCAGTTCGACGGACGCCGCCACCACCACGCCGTCGATCTGCACAAAGCACTCTCCGGTGGCTGCGGTGATGACGCAGCTGAGGACAAAGGGGGTGGAGGGCAGGGCGGTGGCCGCGGTCACCGAGATGGAGCCACTTTCGTTGCGCAGCACCGCGCGGCCGGAGTCCACCCCGATGAGCACCGGGCCGAGGGAGGCGAGGCGTCGGAATCCCGCGGGCGCGGGCGTGGCGGGCGGACGCACCGCCAGGGTCAGGGTCGCCCCGGGCGTGTGCAGCAGGGTGCCGGTGTCGACCGGGTCCGAGGAAACGACCGGGGTTTCCGAGAGGGTCAGCACCGGGCGGTCCGCCCACGGTTCGGCGGCGATCAGCACCGGCCCGGGTGCCCCGGCGAGGCCGCGGTTGCGCGCCGGCGTGCTGTCCAGCCATTGAGAGAAGCCGGCTTCGGTCGATTCCAGGCCGTGGTTGGCGCGCCACCACAACCGGGCCTCGTTGAACGCCAGAAACGGAGGGTCGAGGTTGGTCTCGTTGGGGTCGGTCCCGTTCTCGAATTCTTCCAGATTGTTCAGGCCGTCCTGGTCCGGGTCGGCCTCGGCGTCGTCGACCAGCGGATTGGTGCCCCATGCCACCTCCCAGCCGTCCGGCAGCCGGTCGCCATCGGTGTCGGCCGCCGCCGGATTTAAGCCGAGCCGGTATTCCTCAAGGTTGGTGACGCCGTCGCGGTCCTGGTCGGCCAGGGCTCCCGGGGTCAGGGGATCCAGGGAGTTGGAGATCTCCCAGGCATCGGGCAGGGCATCGCGATCTCCGTCCGGTCCCACCGGGATCCCGGTGAGGAATTTTTGCTGGAGAAAACCCTCGATCGACCGCCGCTCCTGGTTGTTCAGAAGTCGGTTGAAGACGACCACATCCCCGAAGCGCCCGGGCTGCGGCGTGACGCCGCCGGTGTTGCCCAGCATCAGGGACTGCCCGCTCGGGACCACGCCGCCGAGGGCGGAGACGGCCTCCAGCCGTCCGTCCAGGTACAGGGCTCCCCCGGCTCCTCCGGGATTGACCGCGAACGTAATCAGGTGAGGGCGGCCGGCGACCAGGCGGGTGTGCCCGCTGAGCGAGAGCGAGCCCCCGCTCAGCGTCGAGCTCGCGACCACATACCCGCCGTTGGTCATCAGCCGGAAGCCCTGGCTGAGATAGAGTTCATTGGTGAGGATGGACGCCGCGTTCCGCGACTGGCTGATCGCGGTGGGCTGGAAAATCAACGAGAGGGTGAATCCGCTCTGCGGGGTGCCCCAGGTCTTCGCCCGACCCGGCAGCAGCAGCATGTCGCCGGGCTCCACCAGGGAGACTCCGGTCGGGCTGGCGGCCCCCACGCGGGCCGGGCCGAACCACTCGACTGCCAGCCCCAGCGGTCCGCTTTCAGACCACCGGGAGAGCGTGCCGTCGGATGCGGTCTGCAGGCGGGAGGCAGGGGTCAGCCACAGACTCAGGCCCGTCTCGTCCGCGGGCAGATCCACGGGCTCGCCGACGGCGAGATCCGTGCCGTCCTGCCACTCCTCCAGGGTGGTGCGGCCGTCGGCGTCGGCGTCGGCGTCCGAGTCAAAAACGAGGGGATTGGATCCATGGGTGGATTCCCACAGATCGTTCAATCGGTCGTCGTCGGTGTCGGCCTTGAGGGGGTGGGTGCCCAGCTCCTCTTCCCGGGCATTGTCCAGCCCATCGGCATCGGGGTCGCCCGCGCCCGTGTCGGCGGTCACAGTCCCGAAAAACCGCCGTTCCCATTCGTCGGACAACCCGTCTGCGTCGCGGTCGGCCGTCGGCAGCGGCGGACGCCTGGTCAGCTGGGTCTTCAGCGCGGCGTAGTCGTGGCCGGTGGTTTCCTGGATCAGCGGCAGCTGCCGCACCCCGGAGGGGGGATAGTCGAAGGGGCCGAAGGTCTCCAGCGAACTGTTTTCATCCTGCACCGTGTGCCAGTCCTCCCAGAACAGCCATTTGCCCACCGTGGCGTCCCAGTCCGGCGGCCGGCGCCAGCTCCACTGGTTGCGCAGGGGCTGGCCGATCAGATAGCGGTTGTCAGCCCAGACCAGTCCGGCGGCGAGAAAGTCCTCGTAGCTGTCCCACCCCAGGGTCCCGTAATCCACCCCGTTGTGCCCGCCGTTGGGCATGACCAGAAGATTGTTCTTCACGTCGAGATCGCGCACTCCAAACGAATCATTGAGGATCTGCTCCTCAAACCGGCGCTCGTTCTGGTTGATGGCCATGACCCCCTGCCGGGAGCCCCACGGGGAGTTGAAATCCGGCCCCGTTTCCAGGTAGTTGGAGGTGATCTGGATCCGGGCCGAGTTCTGCACGCAAATCTGCGCGCCCCATAGGGCCAGGCGATGCCGGACTCCGTTCCACCGGCAGATGTTGCGGCGTACCACCGCCTGATCGCTGATTTCAACCAAGATCCCCTCCCAGTCATTGAGCTCGACGATGTTGTCCTCAACCGTCAGCAGGGTGGTCTGGATGTCGACCCACAGGCCGGGTCCGTGGTTGTGATGGATGTAGTTGCGCCGGAAGACCATGTCCCGCGCGACGGCCATTTTGACCCCTCCGTTGTCCCAGGCCAGGCTGGCGTAGAGGGGCCAGACATTGTGGGCGATCTCACAGCCCTCCACGACGACGCCGATGCCGGTCCCGCCGATGCCGCACATGCCGTTGTCCGCGATGTAACAGTCCTGAACCAGGCCCGCCCCCCACATCAGCTGGATGCCGTAGGCATGGGAACCGACCACGGCGCACCGGCGGATGGTGCTGCCCCCGCCCAGCCTGACCATGCCCACCTGGGGCCGGCAGGGGTAGCGTTCGATCGTGAGGTCTTCGATCATGACGCCGTTCACCACCGGGTGCCCCGGGGGGGCGCAGTCGATGGCCGTCGTCGCGGGCCCCCCGAGTTCCGCCACCAGCCCGGTGGGGTCGGCCAGCATGTAGACCCGGCCCTGGGCCCGATCAAGGAACCACCGGCGCGAGTCCTGCACCTGGGCTAGGGCCGATTCGGGTTTGAGCCGGACTCCGTCGAGATAAAAATCCTGCGTCTGCGCGCACATCGGGTCTGCGCAATCGTAATCGCCAGCGGAAAGTTGGGGCCCGAGATACGGGACCGCATGAACCCACCAGTCGCCTTCCCGTTCCCAGTTTTCCAGGGCCAGGCATCCATTCAGCACGGCACCGGGTTCTCCGGCGAGGACGTCGCCGTCTTTCGGCACCACGCTTTGCGCGCGGTGAATGCCGGCCCCAAGCAGATAGCGGGTGCCCGGGGGATTGGCATCGACGAGTTGCTGGACGTTTGCCCCGACTGGAACGGGGATGGTCGTCTGGGCCGCCGCCTGCGGGCCTCCCGCGGACAGGAGTGCACCCAGCACCACGGCTGCGGCCAGAGTGAGCAGCGAGGGGCGACCCGGCGTTCCCGGGGCGGCCGCAGATGAGGAGAGGGGAAATGGAGTCAAAATGTGGTGGTCGAGGGAACGGGGTGGGAGGGGAAGCGCAGGAACGGTCAGGCCGAGGGCTGGGCCGGGCCGGGCGCGGGGCGCGGGGTCAGACGCGGGCCCGGAGCGAGACGCCGGCCCGGAGCGAGACGCCGGCCCGGAGCGAGACGCCGGCCCGGAGCGGGACGGCTGGCGGGGCCGGGCTGGGCCCCGGCGAGAAGCGGAGCGGCGGCGGGGAGCTGCGGGGTGGCCGTCTCCTTGTCCGTTTCGGCCTCCGTCCGAGGCTTGCGGAGGTTGTCGAGGTAGGCGTAGGACAGGCCCATGCAGGTCCAGATGGGAATCGCCGAGTACGACGCCTCCCAGGCGTACTGGAAGAAGGTGATGACAAAAGCGCAGAGGTTCGAGCCCCAGAAAAACGCCTGGGACGGCGGGATCAGTCCGTCGCGGAAAGCCAGGGCCGCCCGCCAGAAGTAGGTCAATTGCACCACTACGACCCCGGCGAAGAACAGGCCGCCCAGCCAGCCCATCCGGGCCAGGACGGTGAAGAAGGCGTTGTGCGCCCCGCGCGTTCGGCCGACATCGGCGTCCACGAAGGCCGTCCGGAAGAACTGCCGGTGAAAGTCCGTGGCAATATCGTAACCGAAACCCAGACCGAAGATCGGGTTGGTCGCGTTGACGTCGCGGGCGATTTTTCCCCACCACTGCAGGCGCCAGTCGGCGGTGTCGGCATCGGTGGTTTTGCCGCTGGCGATCTTGCTGGGATCCACCAGAACTTCTAGCTGATCGCCAATCTGCCGCAGGCGGCCGCGTCCGGCGGAGGGATTGATCTCGATCAGGACCAGCAGGGCGCAGAGCAGCACGACCACCCCTCCGGCCATGCCGATGAGGAGCTTGAGCTGCCGCGCCATGACCAGAAAGAATGCGACAAAGGCGAAGGCGACATAGTTGGCACCGCGTCCGAGTCCGAGCATGTAGGCGGTGACCACAAACATGGCCAGAAAGTAGAAAATGTTGAACCCCTGCCGGGCCGTGGCCTTCATCGCCAGGAACAGGATCATGCCGAAAGCGGCCGGATGGATGGCGTCGTAGTGATTGAGAATGAGTGGATTGCCGTTTACGGTGATCGAATACAGCGGCCGCTGGATGCCGGGAAAGGCGAAGACCAGGAAATCGATAAGGATCCCGGGCACGGCCAGGGCGATCAGAATGGTGGGGGCCAGACGCTGCACTTTTTCATCCTGGCCGAGCTGATAGGCGATGAAGAAGAACAGGGTGTAATAGATGACGCAGGCGTCACGCAGGGCCATCAGTCCGGCGGTCTGGAAGTCGTAAGGCAGCCGGATCAGGGCGTAACTGCCGAGCAGAAACAGGGCCCAGGCCATCGGGCTCTGCGGCATGAGGCGGAAATGGCCTTTGCCCACCCGCCAGAGATACCCCAGCAAGCCCAGGGCCAGCAGCGCCTCGCCTGCGAACAGCAGGCCCCCGACGTTGAGGTATGCGAATCCCTTGCCGGCGATGTAAAAGCCGCCAATGCCCAGGCAGATGGCGGTGACATCGAGCGGCAGGTGGCGGCCGATCGTCGCCACCAGGATCACGGACAGCGAGCCGAGGCCGATGATGATCGGGAGCACGTACTCGCCGGTGCCGACGCTGACGGCCAGGGTCAGGCCGACCGCGAGAAACACAACGAAGGCAACGATGAGCTGGAAGCTTTTGTTCATCAGAATCGGGGCGAAGCGGGGGTGGAGGTAGGGCGGGCGGACGGCGGCGGTCTGGTCAGGCGCACGGAGGGAGTTGAATTCTAGCGCACCGAAGCCACATGGCAATCGCGCAGCCGGTTTTCACGGGCGGGCGGCCAGGGACGCTGGCGCGGACGAGGCGTTGGCCGCCTTCGACTGGCGGTGCAGGAGCCAGAGCACGAAGAGGAGAAAAAAGGCCGCGGCCGCGAGATCGACCAGGGTGCATCCCACCACCACCTGCCAGGGCGAGGCCCCCCGGGTGGCCATCCAGCCGACCCCGCACCGGGCCGTGGCGATGATGATCGTCAGGCCGAACTGGCCCCGGTTGGCGTGCAGGAGCGTCGGAAGCATGGCCAGAGGCGTGGTGACCAGGCCGCTGGCCGCCCCCCAGGCCAGCCAGCGGCTGAATTCGCCGGCTTCGCGCCACGCCTCGCCGTAAACGAGGGTGAAGAGGAACGGCCCGAACCAGACGAAGACGAGGGCAAAGGGAATGGCCAGCAGGGTGAGCCCGCCCATCGTGCCCAGGGTGATCCGGCGGAGGGCCGCGGGCTGGCTGACCAGGGTGGCCGCCCGGGCGGTGAAGACCTGGCCCACGGCCATGCCCAGCAGCACCGCCGGCACCCGGAGGATTTGGAACACGAGGTTGAAGGAGGCGCAGGTGCCGGCCGTGAAGACCTGGAGGGAGGTGACCAGGACCGCCACGCTGGCCATGTTCAGGGTATAGCTGGGCATGCTGACCAGCGGCAGCTGCCGGTAGCGGCGCGCCGTTTTCCACAGCATCCTCCAGTCGAGCCGCCGCCAGGCAAGATCGGGCAGCGTGCCGGTCCGGTGGAGGGACACCGCAAATATGGCCGCCCCGCAGAGAGTGGCCAGCCCGTACGCGGCGGGCAGATTGGTCGGGCGCGCACCGACCCAGACACAGGCGAGGGCGGCAAAGGCCGGGTAGAGGGCGGCCAGAATCACCTTGGTGGTGGACTGCATCCCGAAAAAATGCCGCCGATTGCACCATCCGATGAAGGTGTTGGTCAGGCCGAGGCCAAAGATGGTCGGAGGAATCCAGAGCAGGCTGGACCAGTGCCCCCAGCCCATCGCCCCGCACAGGATGACGGCGGGAATCGCGAGCAGCGGCACCGCGACCGCGCTGAGGAAGCTGAGACGGAACACCTGGCTCGCACTCCGGTCGCCCCTGGGCATGACGATGCCCACGTCGTACCGGAGGGTGACCAGGGGCACCAGGCTGTTGACCAGCCAGAGAAATCCCGCCACCAGATCCTGCGTGGCCGGGGGGTAGAGATAGCGGGCCAGGAGCAGCCCGCCGAGAAACGAGATGACCTGGGCCAGCAGCACGCTGCTGGCGAGTTTGGCCGCGCCCTGGGTGTAGGCGCTGCGCCACGGGCGTGCGGAGATCAGGGCTTGGACCCGGGATAGGAAGAGCTGGTGCAAAAAGTCGGGGCGGGCGCGGTCATCGGAGGCCGCGGGCGAGCGCGCCGTCCGCCAGGCTGGCTGGGACGTGGAGTTGAAAGTGGGAGAGGGGGCGGGGCGTCCGGCACCCCGGCGGGCGGCTAGCGCCGCGCGGGCGAGCGGATGCCGACCCCGAGGTTCCAGATCCAGCGATAGACCGCGACCAGGAAGGGAAACAGCCTGGGGGCATATCGGAGGACCAGCACCATGGCCAGCTGACGCCAACCCAAGCGGCTGCGCCAGGCGTCGGCCAGTGACCACCCGGGGGTGCCGAGCAGGCGGGCATGCCGGAAATGGCGCTCCGCCTCCGTCCGGGCGGCCGCGGGCAGCTGGCCCCAGACCGGGCTTCTTTCCTGGAACAGCTGCAGCCCTTCGCTGTATTGCATCACCCCGCGCTGGTGGGTGGCGAGCGTTGGGACGGACGAATAATGCCGGTCCGGCATCCGGTACACGTAGAGCGGACGGGCCAGGTACCGCACCTCGCCCAGTCCCTTGAGCACCGCCGCGATGACCTGGTCCTCATTGTTCCAGTGCACCGGCTGGGGCCAGAGGATGGAACGGGCATGATCCGCCCGGATGACGAAAAAGCCGCCGCCGATCACACACTTTTTCGCCCAGGCCTGCTCGACCGCGGCCTCGGCCAGCCAGGGACCGTAGGAGGCGGCCCCGACGAGGTCGCCGTTCTCCTTGCTCAGAATGGTGTAGTCATGGTAGATGCCGCTGAGCCGCGAGCCGGCCGCGTCGATGACCCGGCGGCATTCCTCGAGGCAGGATGGGACCAGCAGGTCATCGCCCCCGAGCAGATGAATCCAGCGGCCGCGGGCCCGGTCGACCGCATGGTTGAAGCCGGCCACCTTGCCCCGGGTCGGATTGCGGAATGCAGTCACCCGCGCGTCGGCCGCGGCCGCGGCCTGCATCAGGGACCAGGTGTCGTCCGTGGAATGGTCATCGATCAGGATGAACTCGAACGACCCCTCGGTCTGGTTCAGTACGCTGCCGACGCATTCGGACAGGAAGGACCCTTCGTTGCGGCAGACGCAGATGACACTGAATTCGGGACTCGGATCCATGGGCGGGAGCAGCAGGCGGGGCTCAGCCCTCCGAGAGGAGCCATTGGTGGGTGAGGCTCAGCCCAGTCTGGAGATGGGTGACCGGGATCCAGCGGAGCGTCTGGCGCGCCCGTTCGATGTTCATGACGCGGCGCTGGACATTGTCGATGTCCCGGCGGTCGATGTATTGAATCTCGCTGGCTCCGCCGGTGACTTTGCGCACGGTTTCGGCCAGGGCGAGGATGGTCGTTTCCACCCCGGTGCCCACGTTGAAAATCTGTCCTTCGGCGCGCGGCACGATGGCGGCCAGCAGGGTGGCGGTCACCGCGTCATCGACATAGGTGAAATCGCGCGTCTGCATGCCGCTGCCGTGGATGCCCAGGGGCTGGCCGGCCTGGGCCGCGGTCAGGAATTTGGAGATCACCCCGCAGTACGGATTGCGCGGCGACTGGTGCGGACCGTACACGTTCGAATACCGCACAATGGAAAACGGGACCTGAAACAGTTCGTAAAAGACGTGGCAGTACGACTCCGCGGCATACTTGCTGGCGGCGTAAGGCGACAGGATACTGGGGCGCTCATCCTCGGTGCAGGGAAGGTGCGAGGGGTTGCCGTAGATTGAGGTCGTGCCCGAATAGACCAGTCGGCGGTTTTTCCGCGGGCTGTCGCGCAGCGCGATGAGCATGTTGAGCATGCCTCCGATGTTGACCTCGGCGTCGGCCAGCACGTCGCTGGTCGAGAACGAGAGCACCCGGGCCGCCAAGTGGAAAACATGGTCGGCCTCCTCGATCAGGATGGCGGTCAGCGCCTTGTCCGTGACGCTGCCGCGGTGCAGGGTGGCCGCGGCCGGCACCAACTCCTCGCGGCCGGTGGTGAAATCGTCCAGAATGGTGACTTCGGCCCCGAGGGTCAGCAGGCGCTTGGCCACCTGCGATCCCACGAATCCAGCCCCGCCCGTGACCAGGCAGCGGGTTCCGGCGAAGGCGGCTCGCATGGATTCCTCACCGGCGTAGATGGGGCGGCCGGCCGAGGGCAGGGGTGGCGGTGATGATGGGTTCATGGCGGAAATTCAGGAATGGGGTGGCGGACTTGAGGCGGAGAAAGAAGCGATGGCCTCAACCACCTGATCGAGATGCGCGCGCGGCAATTCAGGGTAGATCGGGAGGCTGAGGACCTCGGTGGTGAGGCGGCGGGCCACTTCGCAATCCGAACGGCTGGCCTCCGGAGTCGACTGGAAGCACTCCTGCTGATCCATGGTGCGCGGATAATAAATTTCGCACCCGATGCCGCGCTCGTTCAGGCGGGCCTTCAGCGCCTCGCGGCGGCCGGGGCCGAGCACGCGCACGGTGTATTGGTTCCAGATGTGCTTGCGGTCGGGGTAGGCGGCCGGCAGCACCAGCCAGGCACCGGCCGCGGCCAGCGCCTGGTCCTGGGCTCCGGCACACGAGCAGTGGAGGGGGTCGGCGACGACGGCCCCGGGGAGTTGCGACAGCTGCCGGGAATACGCGGCGGCGTTGGCTTGACGGGCGGCGGTATAGTCCGCGTAGCGGCTGAGCTTGACCCGGATCAGGGCGGCCTGGAGGGGGTCGAGCCGGAAGTTTCCCCCGACCAGCGAATGGAAATACTTCGGCCGGCTCCCGTGGGTGCGGAGCAGGCGGGCCCGGTCGGCGAGCGCTTGGTCGCCGGTGACCAGCAGGCCGCCGTCGCCAAACCCGCCGAGGTTTTTCGATGGGAAAAAGCTAAAGGTGCCGAAATCGCCGATGGTGCCGGCACCGCGCCCCTGGAACTCCGCGCCGACCGCCTGCGCCCCGTCCTCGATGACCCGCAGGCCGTGGGCGGCGGCGAGCGCCATCACCGCCTCCAGGTCGGCGCATTGGCCGAAGAGGTGGACCGGAATGATGGCCTTGGTCCGCGGGGTGATCTTCCGCGCGGCCTTGCCGACATCGAGATTGAAGCAGATCGGGCAGGAATCGACAAAGACCGGGGTGGCGCCGGTGCGGGACACGCAGCCGGCGGTGGCGAAAAAGGTGAACGAGGGGACCAGGACCTCGTCTCCGGGGCCAATCCCCAGGGCCATCAGCGCGAGCAGCAGCGCGTCGGTGCCGCTGGAGACGCCGAGGGCGTGGGGTGCGCCCACCATGGCGGCCATTTCCTTTTCGAGCGCCTCGACTTCGGGGCCCTGGATGAAGATCCCGGAGCGCAAGACCCGGGTGAAGGCGGCAGTCAGCTCTTCCTCCAACGGGAGGTTTTGGGCGTTGACGTCAAGCAGCGGAACGTTCATTCAAGTCGTGAAGGGGTGGCAGGGGTTTTGAAATCGTCATACGGGCAGCGGCCCACGGTGAGCTCGTCCGGGAGCGGGGCCTCCTCGTCAAGGTCCATGCAGCGGACCCGTCCCTCGTCGAGCTCGTATCGGAAGCCCGATTCCGGACAGACGGCGGTGGCCGAACCGTCGAAGGCGAGCGCATGGCCATGGCGGCTCATCCACCCGCGGTGGCGGCCGGGCACCCCGAGGATCAGCCCGTAGTCGGGGACGTCGCGAGCCACGAGGGCGCCGGCGGCAATGAAGCTGTAGCGCCCCAGCGTGATCCCGCAAACCAGGGTGGCATTGGCCCCCACGGTCGCCCCGCGCCGGATCAGGGTTTTTTCATACAGTCCCTGGCGCCGGACCTGGCTTCGCGGGTTGGTCACGTTGGTGAGGACGCAGCTCGGACCCAGAAACACGTCATCCTCAATGCTGGTGCCGCTGTAAATAGCCACATTGTTCTGAACTTTGACATTGGCACCGATGACCACGTCCCCGGCCACCATGGTGTTCTGTCCGAAGCTGCAGCCCGGGCCAATCCGGGCCCCGGCGCAGATGTGGGCGAAGTGCCAGATCTTGGTGCCGGCCCCGATGTGGACCGGCGGGTCAAGTACCGCGGTGGGATGGGCGAAATACTCCATGAATGAGATCGGGGAAAGGCGGGGGCGGGCCGGCGGCGTTCAGGCGGACGCCTGCTCCAGCACCCGCACCACTTCCAATCCGGAGCGGCCGTCGGAGCGCGGGGACTCGCGGGTGATCACGCAGTCCAGGAAATGACTCAGCTCCGCCCGCAGCGGCTGGAAACCCGCCGGGGTGGCAAAAACGAGCTCCCGGCCGGCGTCCACGTTGTCCAGGCTGGCATCGATCGATTTCCGCACATGGGTCACGGTCTCGGACTTTTCGTCGTACACCAGGATGCCGTCTGACCCGACAATGGTGAGGTTCCGGTCGTCCTCCGGCCACAGCCAGGAAGTGTGCAAATGCGCCTGGCATCCGTCGGCGAAGCGGAGGTGCAGGTGGACATCGTCCTCGATGCCGTCCTGCAGGCCGGCATGACCCACCGACTGCACACCGGTCGGGATGGCACCGGCGAGGTGGAGCAAGGCGGCGACGTCGTGGACGCCGAGGGACCACAGCGCGTTTTCCACCGAGCGGGCCCGCCCGAGCTTGGCCCGGCGCTGGTGCATGGTAAAGATCCTGCCGAGGCGGCCCGACTGCAGAAATTCCTGAATGAACGCGATGGCCGGCTTGTAGAGGAGCAGGTGGCCAACCATCAGGACACGCTTGTGCTCATCGGCCAGGGCGACCAGATCCCCGGCCTCCGCCGAGGTCAGGGTGAACGGCTTCTCCACAAACACGTCCTTGCCGGCCAGCAGGGCCTCCCGGGCCAGGGCGTGATGAGTGCACGCGGGCGTGGCGATCGTGACCGCCCGGATGTCGGGGCGCTGCAGCAGTTCGCGGTGGTCAGCCACCATTTCGACCGACGGGTGGGCCGCCTGCAGCGGGGCGCGCAGCTCCTCGTCGGATTCGGCGAGCATCCGCAGCACGCCCAATCCATCCAGCGTCCGGACAATGTTGCGGCCCCACGCTCCCGCGCCGATGGCTCCAATGGCAATGGATGAAATCATGATTCCGGAATCAGGCTTTGTGCACCTGTCCGGCACGGGAGGGGATGGTGGCCAGCGCATTGCGCGTGTCGACGATCAGGTCCGCCCACGCCACCAGTTCCTCGAGGTTGAACCGGGCATGATGCGTGACCAGCAGGACCAGATCAAAGCCGGCCACCGCCGCCTGCTCCCAGGGGACGGAACGCCGGCCGGTCCAGGCGGAATGCTCGCGGGTCGGCATGATCACAGGGATGTGCGGGTCGTGGTAGCTGATTTCCGCGCCCCGGGCGTTCAGTAGGTCCATTAACCGGAAGCTTGGAGATTCGCGCATGTCATCCACGTTCGCCTTGTACGCCAAGCCCATCAAAAGGATGCGGCTGCCCCGAACCGACTTCGAGCGGTCATTCAGTACCTGGGTGACCCGCGACACGACGTATTCGGGCATCGATTCGTTGATCTCGCCGGCCAGTTCGATGAACCGCGTGTGCAGCCCGAATTCGCGGGCTTTCCACGTCAGGTAAAACGGGTCGATCGGGATGCAGTGGCCGCCCAGGCCGGGGCCCGGATAAAAAGCGGTGAAGCCAAAGGGCTTGGTTTTGGCCGCCTCGATGACTTCCCAGATGTCGATCCCCATGCGGTCGGCGACCAGCTTCATTTCGTTGACCAGCCCGATGTTCACGGCGCGGTAAATGTTTTCCAGCAGCTTGGTGAATTCCGCCACCTCGGTCGAGGACACCGGCACGACTTTCGGATAGACGGCCCCGTACACGGCCAGGCCGGCCTCGAGGCACGCGGGGGTGGCCCCGCCGACGACCTTCGGAATGGTCGTGCCTTGAAAATGAGGGTTGCCCGGATCCTCGCGCTCCGGGCTGAACACGACAAAGATGTCCCGGCCCACCACCAGGCCGCGGGCCTGGACGCGGGGCAGGACTTCCTCGGTGGTGGTTCCGGGGTAGGTGGTCGATTCCAGGCTGAGCAGCTGGCCCCGGCGCAGGTGCGGGACCACGGCCTCCAAGGTGCCCACCACATAGCTCAGATCGGGCTCGTGATGCAGGTCCAGCGGCGTGGGCACGCAGATGATCAGCGCATCCACCGACGGGACCAGGCTGAAATCGGTGGTCGCCTCCAGCAGCCCCTGCTCCCGCGCCCGCTGAATGTCGCCGCCGGGAATGTGCTCGATGTAGGAGCGCCCGCCGTTCAGGCTGTCGACTTTGGCGGTGTCGATGTCAAAACCGGTGACCCGGAATCCCCGGGCGGTGTAACTCAGGGCCAGCGGCAGGCCCACGTAGCCGAGGCCGATGACGCCGAGATGCAGGGAATGGTCCGCGACCTGGTCAGAATGGGGCATGGATGAAAAAACGGGAGTAGGGTCTCCGGCGGGAGGTGGAGCGGGCCGGGAGGGATGAGATCAAGCCTCTTTGACCGCCTGCGTGCAGCCTTCCAGCCGGTGCAGCCGGCTGGAGTGAATGAAAAGCCGGTTCCAGGCGACGGGGCCCTCCACGGACAGGTCAAAATCCGGGTGCAGCCCGTCGGCGGCCAGGCGGTAGGCGCGGTAGTCATGACGCCGGATGAAGGCGCGGAGTTTGGGGTAGCAGTCCTCCTGGATCAGTTCGCAGATGATTTCGGGCGTGCAGCGGGCGATCGTTTCCTCGGCCCCCAGCAGGACCTCCGGTTCCGAACCTTCCACGTCCACCTTGAGCAGATCGATGCTCTCGATGCCCTGGCTGCGCAGATGGTCGTCAAGCCGCACCACCGGGACCTCCACCCGGTCGGTCGTGTACTCCCAGTCGCGCAGCGAGGCACCCTGGGTCAGGCGCAGGGCATCGTTAAAATAGAGCGGCAGGGTGCCGGGCTGATCGGCGAGCGCCGCGCGGGTGAGCCGGATGTTGTCGAGCCGGTTGGCCCGGATATTGACCTCGAGGCGTTCGGCGGCGGAAGGAAACGGTTCGAACGCGTGGATGGTGGCCGCCGGATTCAGCGTGCCGGCCAGCAGGGAAAACAGGCCGGTATTGGCCCCCACGTCCACGATGTGCCGGCTGTCCCTGGCGAGATGCCCGAACACCCTGAGGGTGCAGCCTTCATAGGCATCGAGCCCGACCCAGAACGCACCGCTGGCCACGGAGTCGCGTCCATCGCTCTCCATGACGAAGACCGGGCGTCCGTGAAAACGAATGGCGACCGGCCCGCGCACCGGGAACTTGTCCACCGCCCGCAGGTCAAAGTGGGAGAAGACGGGGCGGCCGGCCTTGAGCAGGGCGTTGATGCCCGGCAGGCGCAGGAATTCGAAGATGGCGGATTTCACCAGCGGCATGGGGGTGATACTGTAACTGGTGCAGGGTTTCCGCAGATGGGAAAGACGGATTAAATCAGGTGCTGATGGTTGATGATTCGGATGGCGCCCCACTTGTTGGCGGCGAAGTCCTCGGTGGCATGGGTGAGGCTCTGGTGGCCGGCCTTGCGCACTGGGGCGAGCAAGGCAGTGCGCAGCAAGCCGAGGGCTTGAGCG
>Ga0105052_10000112_pt1 | contig 94151 bp, 76 predicted proteins | sample FRY03_FD_78094 | JGI IMG/M metagenome (GOLD analysis project Ga0105052, IMG submission 78094) | Freshwater microbial communities from Lake Fryxell liftoff mats and glacier meltwater in Antarctica - FRY-03 | ecosystem: Environmental > Aquatic > Freshwater > Ice > Glacier meltwater ... | reverse complement strand
CCGCATTCTCGGCCTTCAGCCGCTCACGTTCGACATCCTTGTCACGCTTCGCTCTCATGCCGGTCTTCTACAAAATATCGCTGTTCAACGCATCACCTCTTTTCGCAGAATGGACGGCTACCGAAAGCCGCGGCCTGGTGGCAATTGCCACGGGGCCAGCATGTCGGGCAGTTCGCGAACGCCGCTAGAGCCTCGCCAGCGGTTGCAGGCATCGCAGGGATCAGGGCAGTTGGCCTCTTCGTGAACAGCACTGCGGTAACGGGGACCACAGCCGGTGTCGCCGCAGGGCGTTTCCCTGCAGGGACGCCCCAAACTTCCAGACAGTGCGATCACGAGGATCGCACTCAAGCTACGCACACTTTTCTGAACAAGTAGGTTTTGCATACCGGCTTCTATCGGCCACAAACTCAGCTTTGCATCGCAGAAAGATCGAGCCTGTCTGTAAGATTTCCGTTGCAGCGGGCCGCAAAGTCGCCGACGCTCCCCCGCCTTCGCCCGATTCGCCATGTTTCTATGCTGGACGGCTTCGCGGTTGTCGACCAGCCAGCCAATCGTTACCGCATCACTGCCGGCGGTGATTGGAGCGTGCGTTCAAAGAGGTGCAGATAGTCCCGCGCACTGCTGTCCCATGACCAATCCTGCCCCATCACCTGCCGCACCAATCGACTCCATACATCTGGGCTTGAGTGGGCGTCGATCGCTCGCGAGAGAGCGTGCTCCAGTGCCAGCGAATCAAACGCCTGAAAGGAAAATCCGCTCGCTGTGCCATCTCGTAGTGTTTCAGGAGTGGTGTCGATGATCGTATCGACCAAGCCACCGGTGGCACGCACGACGGGAATCGTGCCGTAACGCAAGGCATAGAGTTGCGTCAGTCCGCACGGCTCATAGAGGCTCGGCACGAGCATGATGTCGGCCGCAGCTTGCACTAAGTGGGCGAGGCCCTCCTCAAAGCCAATCACAAGATCAACCGTACCGGGAAACATTGCCGCCACACGCCGAAGCGCCACTTCGCTCTGAGCGTTTCCAGTGCCGAGCACCACAAAATGAGCCCGACCACTGCCAGCCATCCGGCTGATCAATTCGACGACAAGGCCAACTCCCTTTTGTTCAACAAGCCGTCCCACAAATGCTACGAGCGGACGAGCGTCTGGCGCCGCATGCCCCATCCGCGCCGCCAGAGCCACCCTGGCGGCATACTTTCCTGCATCAAAATCGACTGCCGAGAATGGACGCGGGATGTGCGCATCGGCGGCCGGATTCCAGACCGTCGTGTCGATGCCATTGACGATACCCGTCAAGACATCGCTGCGAGAGGCGATCGCGCCTTCAAGGCCATAGCCTCCCGCAGGCTTTTGAATCTCCCTTGCATAGGTCGGGCTGACTGTGCTGATTGCGTCGGCACAGACAATCCCGGTCTTCAGCAGATTGAGCTGACCGTAAAACTCCATCTGCTGCCAGTTGAAATATTTCCAGTCGAGACCCGTCAGCAGCATGTCCCAGTGCCAAAAGAGGCCCTGATAGGCCATGTTGTGAATCGTCATCACCGTCCGCGCCTGACTCAGGATCGGACAGAATTGGTAGAGCAGTTTTTGATAGGCCGGCACCAAACCTGTTTGCCAGTCGTGGCAATGGATGATGTCGTAGGGATGATCCTGCCGAGCCGCGAGTTCCATGGCGGCCCGGCAGAAAAAAATAAATCGCTCTGCATTATCTGGATAGTCTTCGGCACCACCGTAAAGCGTGGGTCGATCGAAATACTCGTCGTTGGCGATCAGGTAGACCGTCGGAGAACTTGCCGACTGCGCATCGCAGAGGCGGCCTCGCAAAATCCTCGCGGTGAGTCGCCGTGTTCCAATTGGCACCTCAAACGAGAGATCGGTGGGCTCAACGATCAGCCCTTGAGACAAGGCTTCTCGATAGGCTGGAATCACGAGGGTCACATCGCCACCGAGCCGCGCCAGTGCCCCCGGCAATGCGCCGGCCACATCGGCTAAGCCGCCCGTCTTGGCAAAGGGCGTGGCCTCACTGGCTATAAAAAGAATACGCATCGGCTGAGATTCCGTAATGAAAAATCGGGCGATCCCCAATTCGTGTTCCCTAGTATAAGATCAGAACAAGCGTTATGTGTCCTCTCGTCAATCCCGCCGCACTCTTTTCGTTTCGCCTGCCCTGTCGGCGGCGCAAGCGGCTCTGGCCGCCTGCCGTGTGGGATCTCGACGAAACCTGTCAATTGCCGGCATTTGCGCCCTTGACCAATGTGCCCGACCTGCTGGAACTCTGGCTGGCATGGAATGAGAGCGGCTTGGCCGTGCGTGGCAGAGCCCACGGCATCGGCCTTGCACGCTGGTGTCAGCCAACGCGGCCAGAGGATAGCGACGGCCTGCATCTGTGGATCGCAACCCGCCCCACCGGCGAGAGCCATCGTGCGGGCCGTTACTGCCGCAGGCTGGCCCTCTTGCCGACCGGTGGCGGGCTCCGCGCCGATCAGCCGATCGCCGTCGCCGCCACGATCCCACGCACCAACGAAAAGACGGTCGAACTGCCGGCTGGCTCGATCGAAATAGCCCATACGCCAGTTGCCGGCGGCTGGCAGATCGACGCCTTCATCAGTGCCGCTGCCCTCCCCGGCTGGGACCCAATTGAATTGCCCAGACTCGGCTTCTGTGCGTCGCTCGTCGATGGACAGCTTGGCAGAATTCCTTTTTTTGCCCCGCCAGAGTTTCCCTGGGAGAGCGATCCCACCACTTGGGCTCAGTTGGAACTCTCTGGGTCGTAAGTCTTTGGCTCCGCCGGTGATTCTGGCTATATTGAGCCATTTTTTCCCGGCCGTAGAACCGTTATGAGCTACCCAAGCTGGCGTCCGAAAAGTCTGCCCATTCCAAAAATTTCGCCCAGTCGTTGGCCGCAACTCAAATCCGGGGCTACCCTTGAGCACGGTTGCAACAAGACAAGACACATCGTCACCATTTCAAAGCAATGACCCCAGACCCTTTTGTCGCCATCGGCCAGGCACATAATCTGCTGCAAAAACTCGGTCTTGAACTCGCCTTCGTCGATCCGCTTGAAGAAAATGGCCTCGATGGTGTGGATGGGCTGGTCAGGCAACTTGAGAGTGTTCTAGCTCAGGCACCCGAACCAATCCCGACGGCACTGCTGGTCGCCCGCACCTGGATCGATGGGCGGCTGGCGATTGACGGACGGCTTTCGGCCGTGACTATCGCCAGATTTCTCGTTTGGCAACCGTGGCTTGATGCAGCCGTCAATGCCTGGGAAGACCTCGCTCCTATTCCAACGCTGCCACCTGTGTGGCTGGAATCCAACTGGCTGGAATCGATTGGGCCACAATCGGCCCCGGCCACTTCTACTCCAGAGCCTCAGCACGCGGTCCTAACCCCCGACGCCGTTGTGAAAGTCGCTGTATCGGATGCGGTAACCGCAGCGGCACTCGTATCGGCACCGGCACCGGTCACTCCCTCAGTTTTAGTTCCGGCCGCCCTCAGCGATCAGACCGTGAGCGTCATTCCGGCCGACTCCGACTCGGAGATGCTCCAACTCTTTTGTGCCGAGGCCCAAGATCTTCTGCAGGAGATCGAGCAGGGTGTGCTCGTCCTGGAAGGCAATCCCACCGACGCAGGCTCGATCGACTCTCTCTTCCGCGCATTTCACACGCTGAAGGGAAATGTGGGGATCATGAAGCTCAACTTCTTGCAACAACTCACGCATGAATTGGAATCGCTACTCGACGCCGCCCGCCAAGGTACATTTCGCTTGGGCCGCGATGCGATCACGGTCATTCTGGGCGGCGCAGATATCCTCAAGCGGTTTGTCGCGGAGTTGGCAAATCAGATCAATGGCGTCGAACCTGGTCGGTCGATCGCGCTGCCGATTCCAGCCATGATTGCCAGCGTGCACTCGCTTTTATCAAAGGGATCGATCCCTGTCGCCTCGCCGTCGGTCGCCCCGGTACCAGCCGTTGCCGCTCCAGCGGCTCTTTTGCCGGCTTCCCTTCCTCCACCGGCTTCCCTTCCTCCACCGGCTTCCCTTCCTCCACCGGCTTCCCTTCCTCCACCGGCTTCCAAGGCCAGCCCTGCGGCAACGCCTGTCGGCGGTGCCGGTATCGTCCGCGTCGACACGCTCAAGCTCGACGGCCTGATCGACCTTGTCGGTGAACTCGTCATCGCGCAATCAATGGTTGTGCAGAATCCAGAATTGACCTCCATCAGCAGTGCCCATCTGTCGCGCTGCTTGAGCCAACTGCGGGGCATCACCACCGATCTGCAGCGAATGGCCATGTCGCTGCGCATGGTGCCCATCCGAAACACATTTCAAAAGGTGGCTCGATTGGTGCGGGACCTAGCCGTCCAGCAAGGCAAGGAAATCCAACTCGTGCTTGAAGGCGAGGACACCGAACTCGATCGCATTATCGTCGAGGAACTCAGCGACCCGCTGATCCACATGATTCGTAATTCTGCCGACCACGGCATCGAAATGCCTGATGCGCGAGTTGCTGCGGGCAAGCTTCGGACAGGCACGATCACGCTCAAGGCTTACCACCAGGGCGGATTCATCGTGATTCAGATTCAAGACAACGGCCGCGGCCTCGACGCCACACGCATTTTCGCCAAAGCGGTCGAGCGGGGGTTAGTCTCGGCGGATCAGAATCTAGACCGCCGGGGCATTTACGACCTGATCTTCGCTCCGGGATTTTCCACTACCGAACATGTCACCGATCTCTCCGGCCGTGGCGTGGGAATGGATGTTGTCCGGCGCAATATCGAGAAACTTCGGGGCAAGATCGAAATCGACTCGCGAGCGGGCGAGGGCACGACATTTACACTGTATCTGCCGCTGACACTGGCGATTATTGAGGGTGTGCTCGTGGGCGTTGGCGAGGAGCGTTATGTCATCCCCACGCTGTCGGTGCGAGAATCTTTTCGGCCACTCCCCGGCATGGTGACGACCGTGCACGGCCGCGGTGAAATGGTCAATGTGCGGGGACACCTGACGCCCATCTTGCGCCTTGGCGAGCACCTCCATACCCCGTTCAATGTGACCGATCCGACACAGGGCATCATCGTTGTCGTGGAGTCAGGGCAAGATGCGCGTTGTCTGTTTGTGGACGAGTTAATCGGCAAACAAGAGGTCGTCATCAAGAGTCTCGGCGACACATTTCGAAACCAAACCGATTTTGCCGGTGCGGCGATTCTCGGCGACGGCCGCGTAGGTCTGATTCTCAATGTCAATGCACTGGTGAAACTCCAACAGGCAAAACCTCTCGGGGACACAGCCGTCTAATCGCGGCCCCCTCTCCCACTTTGCACGCTCTCTCTCAATCAATCAGGAAAAAACGATGAACACTACCACTCCACGACAGCCAGACACGCAGCAGGGTGTGGCCGAAGCCAAGCCGGGCAAATACTTGACATTTCGGCTTGGAAATGAGTCGTATGGGATCCCGGTTCTCAAGGTGCGAGAGATCATCCGGCTGTGCCCAATCACGCCGGTGGCCAATATGCCCAAGCATGTCAAGGGCGTGATCAACCTGCGTGGCAAAGTGATCCCTCTGGTTGACCTGCGTGCCAAGTTTGGCCTGCCGATTGCCGAGGAAAACGATCGTTCGTGCATTGTCGTAACGCAGATCATTGCCCCGCGAAGTGGCACTCGGCTTTACGGAGTGATCGTCGACGGCGTGGAGGAGGTCGCCAACTTTTTAGGCTCCGACATCGAGCCCACGCCCGATTTTGGCGGTTCGATCGACGCGCAGTTTATCACCGGCATGGCCAAGGCGACCGACGGCGTGAAGATGCTGATCGACCTCGACAGAATCTCAGCAGCCGACGGCATCGCCGCGAGTGACATCCTGTAGCCCCCCTCGTGACGAGCCCTCTCTTTCAGTTCGCAACAACTTTTTTATCACTTCCGCCTGTCTTTCAACGAAAACCCCCGGCAGATTTATGAATACCTCGACGCTTCCCCGCCGCATCAGCTTTGGCTTTGGCACTATCACGCTCGTGGCACTTGCCCTTGGCATTCTGGCGATCTGGCAGATTTTCGGTATCAATAAGAGCGTTGTCAGCCTGGCCACCAACACCGTTCCCTCGGTCGTCACGCTCAACCAACTCGTCAACAATACAAACCTTGTGATGAGGGCCGCTCGACGCTCTGCTTTATTGAGCGACGACTCACAGCAGGCTACCAATACGGCCGACTACCAGACCGCTCGCACGGCCGCCGACACGGTCGAAAGTTCCTACGAACTACTCATCTCAGACGCCGAAGACAGGCGACTTTATAACCTCGCTTTGGCTGCCAGGAAGGACACCATCGCTGCCGTTGAAAAATTGCGGGCCTTGTCCGGAGAAAGCAATCGTAAGGAAGCCCAAGTCTGCCTCTTAAACGATGTCGATCCCGCGATGAAACACTTTTTGCAAGCTCTCGATCTGGTCATTGATTACAACGTCTCGCTGGCCAAAAAAGATGCTGCCGATGCCAGTCGCCGCGTGGTCAGCAGTCTGTTCACGATTGGAATAGCTTTAACACTCTGCGGACTCCTTGGAGTCCTGATCGGTTGGAATACCGTCAGCGCTACCAAACTCGCATTGGCGTCGATCAACGACGCGATCCAAGCGGGTATCGACAAGACCAATCACACGCTGGCGAATATCTCCGATTCGCTTCAAGAGGGGGCCGATCAGACGGCGGCGAGCTCCAGCCAGCTTTCCGAATCGAGTCGCGCCCTGGCTACTGGCACCAGCGAACAGGGGGCCAGTGTCACCGAAACAAGTGCCGCTTTGGAACAGATTTCCGCGATGGTCCGCAGTACGGCCGACAACGCCGTCAAGGCAAAAGAGTTTGCCAGTCAAGCCCGCCACGCGGCTGAGTCTGGCAAGCAGACGATGTCGGAAATGAACGTGGCCATGCAGTCCATTGAAGCCTCCAGCCGCGATGTCTCAAAGATCATGAAAGACATCGATGAAATTGCCTTCCAAACGAATATTTTGGCTTTGAACGCCGCTGTGGAAGCCGCCCGGGCCGGCGAGGCTGGAGCCGGATTCGCAGTGGTGGCCGACGAGGTACGGTCGCTGGCCCAGCGAAGTGCCGCCGCCGCTAGGGAAACTGCGGCTAAGATCGAGGCCGCCATCGCTAGCACGCAGCGGGGCACGCAGAGTTGCAGCGATGTCGACGATTCACTTGAGGAAATTTTGAAGAAAGTGGCCGCTGCCGACGAACTGGTGGCTGAAATTGCCGTGGCGGCCAAGGAGCAGTCGCAAGGCATCAAGCAGGTGGGGATTGCCATGACGCAAATGGATAAAGTGACTCAAAGCAACGCCTCGAGCGCCGAGCAAACCTCCAGTGCTGCTGAAGAACTCAACAGCCAGGCCCGACTCCTGCAAGACAGTGTCGAGCAGTTGCGGTCCCTGATTGCCAGCACGGCCAGTTCTCACGCCGGCGAACAAGGGACAGGCATCGGTGCAAACTCCGGGCGACCCCTCGGGGATGCCCCTCGCCGATCGGGCACCTCGTCGCTTCCTTTAAGTCGCGGCGATGCATCGCAGCGACTGTCGCTGGACTACCGTCGCCGGGGGTCGCAAATCGTCATGCCTGGGGACCGACCTGTTCCTCCGGATAAAGACGATGGACACTTTCGAAACTTTTAAAGCCACTCTCTCCATTCCCCTGTTAGCCGCCTGCACAACTCCTGTTAGCCACCCCCGCTCTATTCTTTTCACCTCTTGAACGCAGCCCCTCTCATGAATACTTGGACTATTTCTCGCCGAATTATTTTTGGCTACGCGGCCATAATCCTCTTAGCAATTCTGCTGGGATCGCTGTCTCTCTGGCGAATCGTTGACATCAACCGTGAGATCATTCTTCTGTCCACCAATACCGTCCCCTCGGTTGTTACCTTAAATCAGCTCAACACCAGTATAGCCAAGGCCGGCAGAGCATCGCGTCGCTCTTTACTGCTCACAAACGAAGCAGAAAAGACTGCTGTCGAAGCGGCCTACCAAGCTGCCCAAGCGAGCAGCCACCAGATTTCCGACGACTACGGCCTACTTCTTTCAGACGCCGAGGACCAACGGCTCTTCACCGAAGTGCAGTCAGCCATGGCAGTTTTTTTTACCGCTGCCGATAAGTTAGTCGTCATGTCGCGTGAGAACACTCGCGCCAAAGCCGAAGCCTGTCTGACGGGCGAGATCGATCCGGCGCTGGAAGCGTGCATTCAGGCCTTGGAGAAAGACATCACCTACAACACCAAGCTCTCCAAGGAGTCGGCAGCGACAGCAGAAAGAATTGTGTCAAACAGTTTTCTCGTCATCTCCAGCACTCTGGGGGCAGTTCTATTTTTGGGAACTCTGATTGGCTGGGCCACGGTGCGATCGACAAATCGGGAGTTAGGCACGATCTCCGATGCACTCGAGCGGGGAGCCACGCAAACTTCAACCGCATCAGGTCAGCTTTCGTCCTCCAGCCAAGTGCTCGCGGAGGGATCGAGCGAACAAGGCTCCTCGGTGGCCGAGACGAGCGCCTCGCTGGAGGAAATGTCAGCCATGATCAGCAGTACGGCGGACAATGCCGAACGAGCAAAAACATTTGCCAATCAGGCCCGCGTAGCCGCCCAGACGGGCTCCCAAACGATGGCGGAAATGAATACGGCGATGCGCGCCATCGAGTCTTCTAGCGCTGAAGTATCCAAGATCGTCAAAACCATCGACGAAATTGCGTTTCAAACCAATATTTTAGCCCTCAATGCCGCAGTGGAAGCTGCCCGAGCCGGTGAGGTCGGTGCCGGATTTGCTGTTGTGGCTGACGAAGTGCGGTCGCTGGCCCAGCGCAGTGCCGCGGCCGCCAAGGAGACGGCCGAGAAGATTGAAACAGCGATTGCCAATAGCAGACGGGGCTCAATCAGCTGTAGTAAAGTCGGCGAATCCCTCGATGAGATCGTGCAGAAAGTGTCTGCGGCCGATGCCCTTGTGGCAGAAATTTCTACCGCCGCTAAAGAGCAATCGCTGGGCATCCAGCAAATTGGCGTGGCGATGACACAGATGGACAAGATCACTCAAACCAACGCCGCGAGTGCCGCTGACACCGCCACCGCCGCAGAACAACTCAGCACTCAAGCCATCAGCATGCAGGAGATCGTTGTCCACTTGCGGTCGCTCGTGGGTGGCCGGAAGATTTCTGCACCGGCTCGCAAGCTCAGCGGGATCGAGGATACGCGCCGGACAGGGCGAGCTTCAAAGCGGGCCGCGGCACTCCCGCGAGCAACTCCCCACTCAGGCGGCAGTAGTCGTGGGGTAGACTCTCGTCGAGCCGCTGTGCAGATTCCGATGCCGGAACTGAGCGTGTCAGAGATCGATCAAGAAGATCGCAACTTCAAAAACTTTTGATGTCAATGCTGATTCCATCTGAAGTGCCCCTGACACAGCGTGCCTTTGATTTTCTGGCAAACCTGGTCTACCAACGCAGCCGCATTCGTCTGGGGACCGACAAGCATACGCTCGTTGCAGGCCGGCTTCGCCAGCGGCTGCAATCGCTGGGCCTAGAGAACTACGACGATTATTGTGATCTGCTCAAATCACTCGGCAGTGAGGATGAAATCGATGCGTTGATCGATCTGATCTCGACAAATCACACTCACTTTTTTCGTGAAAACTCTCATTTTGAAACTCTCAGTCGCCATATCCTGCCAACGCTCGCCAGCCGTGCGCAGGCTGTGATTCGGCCGCTAGAAGTCTGGTGTGCGGCGGCTTCGTCGGGCGAAGAAGTCTATTCGCTGGCGATTGTGCTGGCGGAGTTTTGTCGCTCCAGGTCCTCCTTACTCTGGAACATTGAAGCCTCCGACATTTCGCACCGCATGCTGCAGCGGTGCCAGCAGGGTATCTATGAGGCCCAGAAAGTCGAACTGCCATCGCCCGAATGGCTCAATCGCTACTTCCAACTTGGATTTGGCGATCGGGATGGGTTTCTACGGGTGAAGGCCGAACTGCGGCGGCGAGTGAGCGTTCAATACATCAATCTTTTTCAAGACAGCTATCCTATTCCAGAGGCTCAGGATTTGATCTTCTGCCGCAATGTCATGATCTATTTTGATACGCAGTCGCGGAGCCTTTTGCTGGAAAAACTCACGGCGCACTTGGCGCCGGGGGGGTATCTGTTTGTGGGTCACTCGGAGAGTCTGATCGGCATCCGCCACAGTCTCAAGCCCGTCTGGCCGAGTATTTATATGCGTCCGGAATGATCCGCTTTTTTGTCTGTTCTGAGTGAAAGCTACGAGTGAGTTATGACTGCCTTCCAGCCACCCAAACTCCGCGTTCTCGTTGTTGATGACTCGGCACTCGTTCGAAAAGCGATCACCGACGCACTCAGCCAAGACCCGGATATCGAGGTCGTGGGCTCGGCATGTGATCCCTATGTGGCACGGGAAAAAATCGTCCGGCTCAACCCAGATGTTTTAACGCTCGATCTGGAAATGCCCCGCATGGACGGCCTGACCTTCCTGAAAATATTGATGCGGCACCACCCGATGCCGGTGGTCGTGGTCAGTTCTCTCACGCAGGCTGGATCGCAAGCGGCCCTGGATGCGATGGAGGCTGGAGCGGTCGACGTTTTGGCCAAGCCGAGTGGCACGATGTCGGTCGGTGAACTGGCCGGCAAACTTGCCTACCATGTCAAAGCGGCTGCGGCCGCCAGCCAATTTCAAACCGTGCGAAAGCAGGGGGATCGCGTCTTGCCATCCCCCGGGGTTTCGCAATCAACATCCTCTGGAGGAACTCCGGCTAGAAAAGCCGTGTCGTCACAGGCTGTTGTTTCCAGTTCGCCGGCGATGCCTGTCAGCCCGCCATCGCCGTACACCAGCCGCGTCGATCCCCGCCAATTGATCGTCATCGGGGCCTCCACGGGAGGCGTTGAGGCGCTGCGAACGCTGCTGCCTCACCTGCCCGACAAACTGCCGCCGATCGCCATCGTACAGCACATCTCTCCCTATTTTTCCAAGGCTGTGGCGGCCCGGCTCAACGGACTGTGCGCCTTTGATGTTTGCGAAGCCGAGGAAGGAATGCTACTCACTCGAGGCATGTGCGTGATCGCACCTGGCGACTACCATCTCAGCTTATCGTGGCAGGCGGAGGGCTACCGCGTGCATCTATCGCAAAGCCCACCGATCCATCACTGCCGGCCGTCGGTCGATGTGCTCTTTCAATCGGCCTCCGAAACAGCCGGTAGCCATCTGGTGGCGGCAATCTTGACCGGCATGGGCAGCGACGGCGCGCAGGGGATCGCCGCGATTCGTCAGGCGGGCGGCAAAACGATCGCCGAACACGAAAGCTCATGCGTTGTCTATGGCATGCCTCGGGCAGCCATCGAGACCGGCGCGGTGCAACAGATTCTGCCTCTGCCGCACATTGCCGAAGCGATCGTGCAGGCTCTGTCACGCACGCCTGCTGCATCAATCTAAACCACACACGATCCGTATTCATTCTCTGCTTTTTAAACCTCCACAAATACTTTTTCTCAATTCTCCTTTATGACTACCTTTATCGACCGCATGAGCATTTCCAGACGCCTGATGCTCATTAGCATTGCTTACACCTTGCCCATCGCTGTGCTTTTATATTTTGTCGTCAGTGGCATCAATGCAGACATTACCTTTTCTGAGCTAGAAAAAGCTGGCAATGCCTACCAGCGACCGCTCGAGGAATTGTTTGAGCATCTGCCGCAGCACCAGTTGCTGAGCCGCCGCGTGCTAGGCGGGGATAAAAGCCTGCGGAACAAACTTGTGGAAAAGCGCGCTGCCATCGATCTGGCATTTGCCGATCTGCGGGCCGCCGACCAGCGTTATGCAACCATGCTGCAGTTCACAGCAGAAGGTTTGGGAAGCCGAAACCGCTTAGAGGTTATGCCGCAGATCCTCGAGCGAGAGTGGGATTCGTTCAAGCCGACTTTCCAAAGCATGTCTCCGACCGAGAGCGATCAGGCCCACAACACACTGCTTGATCGCATTGCACTGATGATCAAGCACGCTGGCGATACATCCAATTTGATTTTGGATCCCGACCTTGATAGCTATTACTTAATGGGTGTCACATTACTGGCCCTGCCTGAAACCCAGCGCCGCTATGCCCAAACCATTCTGTTTTTTGACGACCTTGGAAAACAGTCGGCGATTTCTACTGATGACCGCATAAAAATGGCCGTTGGAGCCTGGCAATTCGCAGCCGATATGAGTCGCATTTCTGGTAATTTCGCCACCTGCCTGGCCGAAGATAATAATTTCTACGGTCGGCTCGACAAGATGCAGTCCCTCCTGCCACCAGCCTTTGAACAGTACCGAGCCACTGCCGATCGCTTGCGTGAGAAATGGTCGGAGTGTCAGGCGGCAGATGCGAAAGCAATCAACACGGCTGACATCACCGCGCTCATTCTTTCCGCGGAACAAGCGCGGGCTGCCAGTTTTCACTTGTGGCGAGAGAGTGCCGGCATTCTCGATGCCCTGCTCGACAAGCGGTTGGAATCCTACCGGCGATTCCGGATGCTGGCACTGGTGTCGGCTGGACTGGCGTGGCTGGCCTCAGCCATTGTGGTGCTGCTCATAACGCGAAGCATTGCCGGGCCACTGAAACGAATTGTTGGCATGCTCAATGGAACGGCAGGGGAAGTGGCTGTCGGCGTTTCACAAATCTCCAGTGGCAGTGAATCTCTGGCGGCCAGTTCGCAGCAACAGGCTGCTTCACTGGAACAGGCGGGCAGTTCGCTGCGACTGATTGCCGGCATGACTCGGCACAACGCAAGCAACGCCGGTTCGGCACAGAGTAAGTCTGGATCGGCTGCAGAATCAGCCAACCGCGGCAAACAGGCGATGGCTCGCATGTCTGCCGCCATCGCCGCAATCAAGCATTCTGCCGATAAGTCAAACGCAATTATTAAGTCGATGGCTGAGATTGGCTTTCAGACCAATTTACTCGCACTCAACGCTGCCGTGGAAGGCGCCCGCGCTGGTGCGGCAGGACGGGGTTTTGCGGTCGTGGCCGAAGAGGTTCGCAAGTTGGCACAGCGTAGCGTCGACTCCGTGAGGCACACGACGGTGCTGATTGAAGACTCGATAGCCAATGCCGATAACGGCGTCGCGGTCGCCGAGGAGGTGGCCGAGATTTTAGGACAAATCACCGACAGCGTGTCGGACGCCGCTGCCTTGACGAATAAAGTGGCCGTCGCGAGCATCGAACAGGCTGAAAGCATTTCCCAACTCGATCGTGCAGTCAGCCAAATGAACACAGTCACTCAGGCCAATGCCGCCAACGCAGAAGAAACCGCCGCCGCCGGCACGCAGATCGCCGCTCTGGCTCGTGAATTGAGCGATATGGCCGATACACTCACAGGTATGGTAGAGGGATCGTAGAGAGACACCCAGACGGCCTGCGGTTGCCACGCACAACGCGGGAACTGAGGAGCCTCGATGGATGAGAATCTCTGCGCTATCAAATGAAGGTCATGCGCACACGCTCAGGGCCTCACCGCTGACAAACCATCTGTGCTACGACTCTCAGCCCTTTCGCTTCAGTTCAAACCAGTGCAGAGCGATGCCCCGCTTGTGTTCGGTGGTGGATGTCTGCACTCGAAGTGTCTGCACCCCTTTTTCAAGTTTAAGTTCTACGGGGGCTGTCTCCTGCCACAGACCGTGGGTCAGCGGGATCGGCACCGTGGCCAAGACAGTGCTGCCCAAGCAAACCTCTAAAGTCTGGCTGTCGTTGACGCAACCGGCCTTCATGACAACCTCGTAAGTCCCGTTCTCCGGCACATCGACCAGATAGTCGGCCCACTGGCTCTGCATCTGCTGCTGAAAGAAAACCTGATGGCCGCCGCCGGGAGTGTTATGAACCAGCACATGCGGCAACTGACCTCCCCAGGAATTCTGGCCGCCTGTTTTTGCGAATGAGGCCGCATCGACGCGCAGTACGCCGTTCTTGGCCTTGACCGTCTCTGTCGATCGAGGGGCTGTGGGATCGACCTTTGGAGCCGTTTTCTGTGTTGGAGCTATAGCTGCAGCCTTGACGCCCGGATCGGCCTCCGCTTCCTCTGCCTTGAGCGATGCCGTCAGATCGGTCTTGGCAGCTTTCAGCGAGGCTTGGATGCCGCGCGCAACCTCCAGAACGGCGCCCGCCTTGTCGATAGGCGAGAGCACAGCAGCCAGCCACCGCAGGTGCTCCACCTGTGAGAACTCCTGGCGATGCGCCCGGCTCTCGACCGCGGCAAGAAAATCAGGACCGCCCATGCCCTCGAGTTTTGAAACCTGCCAGCCAGCACCAAATCCAACCTTCCAGTGGCTGCCGGGCTGCGGTTCAACCATGGGATTGTCCGATTTATACGCCACACAGGCATGGGCAGGCTGGCCCACACCGATCGCCGGAACGCCGCAGGCTTGGCAGATAAACACCGACCACGCTGATCTCGGGCCACACTTGCCGCCCCCCGCCATGACATCTTTCATACCCTTGAAAGGATAATACATGGGGGGCGCATTTCTACGCCAGACGAAGCTCGTTGAATTGACCACCATTTCATCATTCAGAAGATCGGGCCGCCACGACCGGATCATTTCCCGTCCCCAAGCCAAGTCCTCATTGGAGGCGCCCGACTGCACTACCTTTTCGAGTTCCCAGACGCTGAGGTTCTCAAAGCTGGCAACGAGTTCTTTGTTCTTGTGAGCTTCTTTGAAGTGCTTGTATCGGTCGACCGGATCGACCGCAGGCTTCACATGCCCAGCACCAGGGGCACCTGTCCCGGGGGGAGCGATGCTCGTGGCAATTGCAATCTTGAGGCATAGGCCCTCCTTGGAATCTGCATCGGCTGCCTGAATCTTCTGCCAGATTTCCAAGGCTCTGATACCGATCGTGTAGTTGTTTTGATCGCGGGCAGCCAGTCCCAGTGGCACAGACCCTTCCAGAAAAAGATCCAGAGCGGCTGTATTCTTCAGAAGCCATCCAAGGAACGCTTGATGAGCCGGATCGGCTTTGGAAAAAGCCGCGAGCGGATCGGCACCAATCTTGGCAATCAGTTGCCGCTGATCGATCGCGGAGAGAACGGCTGGCTCTTTGATCAGGCCTAGGAGTGCGTCTTGGCTGAGATTCCCCGCCGACTTTTCATTCAGCCACACGCTGGCACTTTCTGCGTACTTCGTGAAATCACCGCTCGCGATTGCCTGATCCAGATCGGCGCCGCTTGGCTCCCACGCATGGAGCGGGGTGGCGGCCCAGAGCGCTATCGCGACGAGCGTGAGAAGCGTGAGAAGCGTGAGAAAGCCTGTGGGTTTCATGATTGCTGATCTCGCCATTTTTAGTCTCGCCATTTTTTAAAAGTGATGGGTCAGATGGATGCAGGCACGGCTTAAAAGCCTGCTGAATGCCTTGCCTAAAGAGCACCGAAACAAAAGGATAGGCGATCGACAGTCACTCTACAACACGCCGTCCATGCGAGCGATTGGTTGGCAGAACTTACGACTCTTTTCAGCTTCAGCCTCACTCGACCGGCACATGGCTGCCGATGGGCTCAAATGGCTCAAATGGCTCAATCAGACTGCGGGCTGGTGGCAGGCTTTCAAGGAAAACGCGGCCGTAGGGCTTCGTGAGCAATCGAGGATCAAGGATAACGACCGTGCCACGGTCATCGTGAGTCCGCACCAATCGCCCAAAGCCCTGCTTGAGTTTGAGCACTGCTTCAGGGAGCTGGTAGTCCATGAATGAATTGCCCCCTGCTGCGCGGATCGCCTCGATGCGAGCAGCGACAAGAGGCCGGTCGGGAACGGCAAAAGGCAGCTTGGTAATGATCACCGTGACAAGTTGCTCACCGGGCAGGTCGATCCCCTGCCAAAATCCATCGGTTCCCAAGAGCACGCTGGCTGGGCCTTCACGAAAATCGTCCAGCATCTGCGAGCGATTCAAGCCGTCGGCCTGACTGACAAGTCGATAGCCATTTTTGACGCACCAACCAGCCAGCGCCTTCGAGGCTGTCGCCAGCGATGCCAGACTCGTAAAAAGCACCAGGGCTCGGCCTTTGCTGCGGGCGACATAGCGGCGGATCATGGCTATCACAGCCTTGTCGTAGGCCATGCGATCACTGGGGTCGGGCAGGCGATCGATGAGGATGAGCTCTGCTTGTTGTTCATAATGAAATGGACTGCCTAGCCGCTTGCTGATGGCTGCTGTCAGGCCCAGCCGACTTCGTAAAAATACAAACGGATCAACTTCGGGCTCTGCCGACGCTTCCGGCCCAGGTGAGCCAACGGCCAATGTGGCGCTGGTCAGCACAACGGTGCCGATGCGGTCGAAAAGTTCTCGCTTGAGCATGGCCCCCACATCGACCGGTGCGCTGGAGAGCTTGATTCGCTCCCTGCCCCTCCGCGTGCGCTGCGATTCGACCCACCACACGCACCCTGGCTCCCCTTGCTCAAGCCACGCATGGACCGATCCGGCAAGGCCGGTGAGCCGATCGGCCAGCGAAAAAAAATCGTGTCGCTCTGCTTCGTTTGAGATTCCTTCGGCCGCTGCGCGCAGTTTTCTGGACAAGCTCCCCAAGACATCGCCCAGCGTGTTGGCCACGATCCTCGGCTCCAACACCCGCCAAGGACCTTCGCCGTCGTCGCTCATTGCCTCGCGCACGGTGCTAAAAAACTCCTCCGCCGCACGGCGGCAACGCAGCACTGCCAGTTCTAAATCTTTCATCGAGTAGTGCACCAACAAGCCTCGATGAGTGCGTTCGTTGTAGAGCTTGGCGAGCACTCTTTCGATGGAAGTGCTCGAGACTCCGATCCCCAGGTGCTCCCCTGCCACCCCCTCCACCATGTGCGCCTCGTCGAAGATCACGACATCGTAATTGGGCAGCAAGCTCGCACCGCCCCGGCGCAATGAGAGATCGGAAAAGAAGAGTGCGTGATTGACGACGAGCACTTGCGCGTGCGCCATGCGGCGTCGTGCGGCGTAGTAGTGGCACTGCTGATAGTTCGGGCAGGCCCGGCCCATGCAGTTGCCGGAATCGCTTTGGATTTCTTCCCAGACAGCCGGGTTCGGCACAAAGGGCAGATCGGCCAGCGAGCCGTCTGATGTGTGTTTGGCCCATGCGCTGAGTTCATGGAGTTGTTTCTGGTCGTCATCCTCTTGAAAGAGACTGCCCGATCGCTCACGGGCCAGCGCCAATCGCCGCAGGCTGACGTAGTTGCCCCGTCCCTTGACGAGCACTGCGGAAAACTCTCGCGGCATAACGGCAGCCACCAGCGGGATGTCTTTTCTGATGAGCTGTTCTTGGAGCGCGATGGTGTGGGTCGAAATCACGATTCGGCGGGGCCGCTGGGCGGTCGCACCGGCAGGCCCGGCTTGCTCCGCTGGGTCAATCGAATCTGGCTCCTGGGAAAGCGGCTGATCGACCTGATCGGCAGTGGCCGCTAACACCGCTGGCACTAGATAGGCAAGGCTCTTGCCCACCCCCGTGCCCGCCTCCACGATCGCGTGCTTTCGATCGGCGATCGCTCGAGCAATCAGGTTTGCCATCTCGATCTGCTGCGGCCGTGATTCCCAGCCGGGCAGACGGGCCGCAAGGCGACCGGCAGGGGCGAGAAAATCTTCGGGGGTCGTCATGACGCTCAATGTAGCGGAAGCCAAGATGCGGGTGGATTTTCCTTGTCGGGCATAACAGGGTAGGCTCTTGTGCGCCCTGCTTTGGGTCTTAGTGCCAACTTCTTTTTTTGCAGGAATCAGCCGTGCCAGACTCGATCCATCCGCCAAAGTCGTCGAAGGCATGGGGCGGCGTGTTTCGGGAACCGACCGACAAGCGCGTCGAGGCCTTCTCCCAGAGCGTGTCATTTGACAAGCGATTGGCCAACGATGATATCGACGGCTCGATCGCCCACGCCCGTATGCTGGCTGCCTGCGGCATCATTTCCGCAGACGAAGCCGAACAAATTGTCGCTGGACTCGAAGAGATTCGCGGCGACATTGCCAGTGGACAGTTTGAATTTACTGCCGCCAAGGAAGACATCCACCTCCACATTGAATCGGCCTTAACCGCTCGACTCGGCGACACCGGCCGAAAGTTGCACACGGCCCGCAGCCGCAACGATCAAGTGGCCACCGACTTGCGGCTTCACTGCCGCCACGCCATCGATCGCATCGATCGGGGCCTGCACGAAGTTCAACGGGCGTTTCTCGACTTTGCCCAGCGAGAGCAGGGCCTCGTGATTCCTGGCTACACGCATCTGCGGCGGGCCCAGCCCGTGCTGGCTGCACACCAGTTGCTGGCATGGTGTGAAAAATTTCAGCGCGATCGGCAACGCCTGGCCGACTGCCGGTCGCGCACCAACATCCTGCCTCTAGGCTCCGGCGCGCTGGCTGGCACGAGTCTGCCCATCGACCGCGAGCATGTGCGCCACGCCCTCGGCTTTGAATCGGTGGCTGCCAACAGCCTCGATGCAGCCAGCGACCGCGACTTTGTCTGCGAGCTCGCCTTTGTGCTTTCACTCGCAGCAGTTCATCTTTCGCAGTGGGCCGAGGAGTGGATTCTCTGGAGCACAGAAGAGTTTGGCTTCCTGCGACTCCCGGAACGATTCTGCACTGGCAGTTCCATCATGCCGCAGAAGATCAATCCCGATGTGCTGGAACTGGTGCGAGGCAAATCGGCGCGGATGATCGGCAATGTGCAGGCTCTGCTTGTGCTCTTAAAGGGCCTGCCCACGGCCTACAACCGCGATCTACAGGAAGATAAGGAGTCAATCTTTGACTCCATCGACACGCTAGAGGCCATGCTTGGCGTGGCAGCGCCGCTGGTGGCGGGTACAAAGTTTGACCACGCCCGCGTGGCAGCCACGCTCGAACGGGGCCACCTCGATGCCACCAGCCTGATGGAGGCCTTGATCGCAACAGGAGTGCCGCAGCGGACGGCCCACGAAGCGGTCGGCCACCTTGTGCGCAGGGCCATGACAAGGGGGGTCTCGCTGGCAGAGCTTTCCGATGAGGAGTTTGGGCGGGAATACGCAAACTGGAAAGGCTCTTTTCGCAGCGCACTTGGGGCATCCAGGGCGGTTGAACGGATGGTCAGTTTCGGCTCGACTGCACCGGCCCAGGTGGCCGACCAAATAGCTGTATGGCAGCACATACTCAACGCACCGTGATCGACAAGGCGGCGGCTGTTTTCCTCTGTGCGTCAATCGCCGTGGGATGCGGGGCCGCTGTTGCCCAATCTCCTCGAGAGAAGCAACTCGATCCCCTGGCACAGTCGGTTGTCGATTCGCTGGCCCAACCGCCGCGCACCACGCCACTGGAATTTCTCGACGCTTGTATCCGCTCGTCTGAGGTCGAAGCCTACAGCGTCTCCCTACAGTATTTTGCCCGCCTCAAAGATCTGCTCGACAAAGCCGGTGATGCCCGCCTGGAAATGCTGGCCGATGTGGGCGACGCCACCGACGCCGGAACGCTGGCTCGATTGGATCGAGTGCTTGGAGATTTGCAGGCCAATGTGAGGCCGCTTCTCAACGAGATTCAGCAGGCATCACGTCTGCGACGACGCGATCCTGTGGGCTTGGCAAAAGCCATCACCGATCTGCGGAGCGAGTCTTTCGCTACGCGGGTGATTGCAGCCGATCGTCTAGCCCGGGTTGGCGTGGATGCGATTCCCGTCTTGGTCAATCTTTTAGGGACGAACGATCCCCTTGGCAAACGGGCCCGCAGCATTGCCCGGGGCTTGTTTCAAGAACTGGGGAACGATGCGAGGCAGCCCTTGCTGGCGTGGCTGGGATCGGATGATGTCACCCATTGGAACGGCGTGATTGCGGCGCTCTGTGCCTGCGAAGCGACTGATGTTTTTGAGTACCTGCTGGCGCCAGCACTCGTTGCCGACACCCCTCCCCCCGCCCAGCGCCGCGCCATCGCCGCCTTGCGTCTAGCCAGCACCGTCAATCTCGATGCGGATCTTGCCATCCCGCTTGTGGCCCGTCGCCTCGACCGCTTGCTTTCGCCCGCCGGCTTGCCGCAAGCCGAGGCGACCATTCAGCCGACACTGCAACACTTTGTCTGGATGCCCCAAGAGAAACGAATCCAGCGGCGCAATCTGTCGCCACGGGCGGCACGGGCACTGGATGCCTTGCATCTGGCCCGTGATCTTGAAGCCCTCAACGCGATCGATCCCAGCATCGTGAATTTAGTCTTGCTGGCGCAGTTAGAAGCACTTCTGGCACTCGGAGCCGATCCGCTCTCGGCGATTGAACAGATCAAGCCCGCCCAACTTCGGGATGTGCTCTCTGGGCCTGAGGGTTTCAATGCTGATTCTGTTGCCGACATCCTTGACATGGCCGTTGATCGCGGCCTGCTAGCAGCGGCAGCGGCAGCGGCGCAGGCTCTGGGCAATTCGAGTTCCACAGCCACCGAGAAGGGGGCAGAAGCCCCGCTGCTTTCGGCTCCCGTGCGGAAGGCACTGCTGAGGGCCTTGGCTGTGCCCGATGCCACGCTACGGTTTACGGCGGCCCGCTCTTTGGCACTCGCCGCTGGCGATGTGCCGTACAAAGGCTCAAGCCTTGTTGTAAAAACGCTGCTGCACGCAGCCACATCGACGGGCATCGACCGCGCGATCGTCGCCCATCCAAACATTGAGATTGCCCAGTCAATGGCGACAGGGCTTTCGCGATTCGGCTACCAGACTGTGCGGATGTCCAGCGGAAGAGATGCTGTTTTTAAGTCCCGCGACAGCAGCGACACCGTGCTTGTTCTGCTCTCGGCACGAGTCCTCAAATCGACCGCCTACGAAACTGTTGGATTTATTCGGCAGCAAAGCAGCGGTGAGAATCCGGCTGTGATGGTCGTCATCGATCCCCTGGATCACGATGAACACAGAATCTTTTGGTCGCGATTGAACACGATTTTTTCTGAGTTCCCTGGCGTGGCCGTTGTCGATCGGCTCGACAGCTTCTTTCAGCCCACGCTCGATGCCAACTCCGGTAAGGTGATTGCAGAGGCGCGTTTTCCAGATGTCCTTGCGCACCTCGCTGGGCCATCAGCGGCTCTGCCGGCTGTGCGAAAAGAGCTGGCTGCGATTCGTCTGGCACATGCTCGGCAATCACTCTGGCTTTTGGGATCACTCGCCCGCCGAGGCTGGGATGTTTCGGCTGCCGTTCCCACAGCCATCACGGCACTTCGCCACGAGACACTCTTTTCGCCAGCTCTTTCGCTGCTCTCGGTCCTCGGCGACGCTCGTGCTCAGCAGGCGATCCTGCGGGAAACAGAGCGAGAAGACCTGCTCGCCACCAGCAGAAACCTAGCCGTTGCCGGCTTTCAGGGAAGCGTCGAGCGATTTGGGGTTTTGCTCGAAACCGGAACGCTCCTGGCAACCTTCACTCGGTACAATCGGAGCACCGACGCAGACCACCGCCAAGCGATCGGCGCCGTCATCGATGCCATCGAGACGCCCCGCACACAATCCAACCCCCTCCCTGATGCCCAGCACTCACGGCCAATTCCCTGACGACAAACCAGGCTCTCCACTCAAGGGCTTGATCGGCTCGGGTCCGGCGATGATGGAAGTCTACGCAATGACCCGTCGCGTTGCGGTGTCGAATGCGTCGGTGCTGCTCGTCGGCGAAACGGGTACGGGCAAGGAACTCGTCGCCAAGGCCATCCACCAGCTTTCCCCGCGCGGCAGTGGCCCGTTTGTCAGAGTCAATTGTGGCGCGCTTTCGGAGAGCTTGCTGGAAAGCGAACTCTTCGGCCATGTGCGCGGAGCATTTACAGGCGCCGTGGGCAACCGCACAGGCCGCTTCGAGGCCGCTCACACCGGCACCATTTTTCTTGATGAGATCAACTCCACCACTGCGAAACTCCAGGTTAAACTCCTGCGTGTTTTGCAGGAACGCGAATTTCAAAGAGTGGGCGACACGGAGACCATTCGCGTTGACACCCGTGTAATCGCCGCGAGCAATCGCGAATTGCTCGATGAAGTTGCCAAGGAAAACTTCCGCGAGGATCTCTACTACAGGCTCAATGTCGTACCGATCTACCTGCCTCCCTTGCGCGCCCGCCGCGAAGACATCCCCCAACTCGTCAGCCACTTTCTCGAATACTACAACCAAGAGAACGATCGCTATGTCGTCCATTTGCAGAAGTCGGTGCTGGAGGCGTTGACAAAATACCACTGGCCGGGGAATGTGCGCGAACTCCAAAATGTCGTGGAGCGATGCGTGGTCATGGCGACCGGCGACGAGATTACGCTTGACTTGCTGCCGCCAGCCATGCGGGGCGACAAGGCCACTGCTCTGTTACCAGGCCGCGGCGGTGACCTCGATAGTTTGGCCCGCGACCTGGTTGAACAGGGCATGACGACCTGTGGGCCGAATGACGAAAATCTGTTTGAGCGCGTCGTCAGTCGGGTGGAACGGGAATTGATCTCCCAAATGCTGGCCGCCTGCAACGGAGTGCAACTCAAAGCGGCCATCCGCCTGGGCATCAACCGCAACACGCTCCGCAAAAAGCTGCTGGAGCACGGGCTCGAGGGGGAGGAATAGGGGTGGGGCCGAGGGCAGGGCTTACGCATCGTTTTTTGCGGGAGCGAGGACTTGAGCCATCGGCGGCATGCACGACGCGAATGATCTCGTCGCTCGTCGAGGCCAACCACTTACCGTCAGGCGACACCGCGACGGCTCCCAGAACATCATTGACCACCCATAGATAGGCTTTTGAAGCCCGTTGCTATTCGTCATGCGCAGCCCTTGGCTCGTGTTTGTGATTGATGCACTCGTATAAAAGGAGAATAGCCACCATCGCCAAGCACATTGGTGCGCGATCGCGTTCGATCCGCGCCTCGACCGACGCAGCGCGTATGTCTTCATCGTCACCGCCGCCGGGATTCAGCGCGACGAGTACCTGTTCAACGACGACGACGATGCGTGGGACGTAGTCTGGGAATCGGCCGTACACACGGACTCGCTCGGATGGACCGCCGAATCCCGCATCCCGCTCTCCAACTGAGGTATGAGACGACATCGGGGATCAGACGTGGGGTATGAACGTCGCGCGCATGCGCGTCGCCTTGAACGAAGAGACGCACTTCGCACTGATGTCAGGACTGCTGAGCGAAAAGGTCTCGCAGTTCGGCACTGTCACCGGTATCCGCACCGAGCACGCTCCGCGCAGATTCGAATTCCGCCCGTATGTCGTGAGTGGAGTAACGCGTCAGCCTGCCGAACAAGGGAATCCGTTGGTGGACGGATCCGCCACCACGAAGCGCGGCGGCCTCGACATCCGTTACGGACTCGGCTCCGCGTTCACACTCGACGCCACGATCAACCCCGACTTCGGTCAGGTCGAGGCCGATCCCGCCGTCATCAACCTCACCGCATTCGAAACATTCTTCGAAGAACGACGCCCCTTCTTCGTAGAGGACTCGCAGATCTTCGACTTCTCATTGTCGGGTGGGAACAATCGACTCTTCTACGGTCGACGAGTCGAGCGCAGTCCCACGGGCCTCGCTCCAGACGGCGCCGATCACGTGGATATGCCTTCAACAGCGACGATCCTCGGAGCCGCAAAGCTCACAGGTCGCACTACCGGCGGACTTTCACTGGGCGCCATCGCTGCACTCAGCAAATTGGCGAGAGCCGGCGCCGCCAGTTTGGCCTTGGGGCCAAAGCTGGTCCAGGATCGACAGGCTTTCTCGCCGCACCTTGGCTTCCTTGGATTGCAGGGCCTGCACCAGCGCCGGCACCGCTTCTTTGCCACTCTTCAACAGCGCCGCCGAGGCCGCTGGCTGGATCTGAGTGCTCTTGTCCACCATTGAAGGAACGAGTAGATCTGCCGCTTTGCCTGCCTCGGCTTCGGAGACCTTCAATATCCGGATCGGTTCGACTCGTGCCGCCTTCTTCGGGTTTTGTAATCCCTGCTTCAACTTCTCCACTTCCGACTCACCGGCTCGCGCTACCCCAGCCAGCATCATCCAGGCCATGATGAGGCCTGCCATGCGAATACGTGTTTTACGCGCTGCCATGTTCGTCCCCCCAAAAAGATCACTCTCGGGCTGTCGCCGTTACTTGACGCGGAGAAGTTCCCCATCGCCCGGAGCCAGGGTCAGGCGCAACAGTGTGTGTTCATCGGCTTTTTCCAGCACCAACGGTCGCCACCTTCCCGTCTTGCGATCCATCAATTCAAGGGAGGTGTTCTCGTCCTTGAAACGCAAAGTCAACTCGCGAGTCTTATCGACTGCATGGTTCACCGGCATCAGGTAACGGTTCTTGTGTTCATCATGAAAGACGCTGACGAGGAACGTATCCCCCTCCGGCTGAAACCAGAGATCGGCAGGCGATTTTTCTGCGCCGACGGGCAGGGTCTTGTCAGTGTGGTATACGGCCTGATTCTTTAGCTTCAGGAGAACGGGGCCAATGGCTTTCAACTCCAAAGCGACGTCCGAAACGGCTTTCCCTGCGTCGCTGAGGCTGAAGACCGGTCTGCCGTCTTCGAGAACTGCGTTGCGATCCTGGTCCATCGCGCAACCGACAAAGTGGGGAGGCCAAAAGTGAATCGCCTGAATCCCATATGCGAAGGAAACGTACATCGATTGACGGATCATCGGGGGTGTGGGACTCGAGCCCAGGCAGCGCATCTGCGGAATATCGTGCTTGATGCTCAGGTCGCGAAACATGCGCAGATAGAGGTAGTACCGCTCCGGATGATTCTTCGAAGACCAGTGGTAATGATAATAATCGAGCACCATCGGCTTCACCACATCGGCAAATTCTGGAAACTGATTGTATTCAGCTCGATTGATGAACAACGTAGGGTGATTCGGATCCGCCGCCTCAAAAGCACGGGCGATCCCGGAGAAGCCAGGAAAGGCCCCGCTGGTGCGCCGATCGGAGATGAAATACCCGAACACGGCTGGATCGTCTTTCAATCTCGGTGCGGCCCGAAGCATTGAGCCGATGTCGGTGCTCCCCAGACGCACCATGAGGCTGGCCTTGCGACAGACATCGAGCATGTTCACCTCGGCTTCGACGCAATTGAACCCCTTGCTCAGCGTGTACTTCGCCAGGGCCAGCTGGTGCTCCGGTTCGTTGGGAAAGTCGGCATAGACGATCACCATAATCTCAGGGAACCGATACTTGGTGCGTTTGGCCTCCTCGGGACTCTCTTTTTTGTCCTGCACCTGAGCATGCACGCCAGAGGCGCATACGACAAGGAACAACACAAAGGCAAAACAGGTTCTTTGCACGGAAAACATATACAAGCTCCTGATGGAAGGCTCCAATGAATTGCGCGGACTCGATCAGCGATTGATTACGCACTTCGGCAACACTTTCCGAAATTCGGCAACCCCCGTTCCCGTCACTCGCGTAGCTCCCAGGTTCAGCGAGGTGAGATTCCTGAGACCAGCCAACTCCTCGAGTCCAACGTCTGTTACCCCTTGCATGAGGAACAGGCTGAGTGCGGTGAGATTCTCCAGGCGGGCCAGATCCTTCATTCCCGCATTGGTTACCTTGCCGTTCAGATTCGAGGCTCCCAGGTCAAGTCGAGTGAGACTCTTGATGCCGGCCAACTCCTTCAATTCCGTATCGGTAATCTTCGTCAGCTTCAGATCGAGCTTGGTGGAGTTGCCAATTCCGGTCAATCCTCTCAGCTCTGGACCTTTTATCGGGAAATCAAGAGTCAACTTGAGCGAAGTGAGGTTCTTGAGGCCGGTCAGCGGTGCTAGATCTTCCTCCGTCGCTTGCTTGACGGTCAGATTCAACGTGGAGAGGTTTTCAAGTCCGACCAATCCTTTGAGCCCCGCGCTCGTCAATTCGGTGTTCGTCAAGTCAAGCCTGGTGAGCTTCGTGAGGCTGGCCAATTCATTCAGTCCCATGCCCGTTACTTTGGTGTCATTCAGATCAAGCGTGCTGAGATTTGTGAGGTTGGCCACCGGTTTCAGCCCGGCGTCCGAGACCTTTGTGCTTCTCAGAGAGAGCGTGTTGAGGTTCTTGAGCCCCGCTAACTCCTTGAGCCCCGCGTCGGTCACTTTCGTGTTATTCAGGTTAAGCATGTTGAGATTTGTGAGCCCAACCAGTTCTCTCAGTCCCGCGTCTGTCACCTGAGCACCCTCCAGGCTTAGCGTCGTGAGGTTTGTAAGGCCCGCCAGTTCCTTCAACCCGACGTCCGTGAACTTCGTACCAATGAGGTCAAGCCCACGGAGGTTCGTAAGACCCACCAGGTGCTTCAATCCCGCGTCCGTGAAATTCGTTCCCCTCAAATCAAGTGCCTTGAGGTGCGTGAGGCCCGCCAGGTGCTTCAATCCCGCGTCCGTTACCAGCGTCATGCGCAGGTTAAGCTTGTTAAGTTTGGTGAGACCGGCTAGTTCCTTCAGCCCCATGTCTGTCACCTTGGTGTCTTTCAGTTCCAGCGTGGTTAGGTTCGTGAGGCCGGCCAACTCCTTCAAACCCGCGTCCGTCACAATGGTGCTTTCCAGGCCGATGGTGGTGAGGTTCTTGAGCCCCCCCAATTCCTTCAGGCCTTCGTTTGTCACGCGAGTGGCTTCCAGTCGAATCGTGGTGAGGCTTTTGAGGCCGGCCAGTTCCTTCAGTCCCCTGTCCGTAACAAGCGTGTAACTCAGGTCAAGCGTGGTGAGTTTGTCGAGGCCGGCCAACTCCTTCAACCCCGCATCCGTCACCATCGCGTTGAACAGATTCAGCGAGGAGAGGTTCTTGATCCCGGCCAGTTTCTTCATGCCCGTGTCCGTTATCTGGGTATTGGTCAGATCAAGCCAGGTGAGGTTCGTGAAGTCGGCCAATTCATTCAGGTTTGCGTCCGTCACGTCTGAGTAGCTCAGGTCAATTCCGAACGGAACTGCGACTGCCGGGAGTTTCGATTTCGGAACGGCACGAAAGCGGAACCCAGGCATGCTTTTTTCCGCAGCCTCGCGGCCCAGAATGAAGAATGGGTACACCTCGGCAAGAGCGCCATACACCGCGCCGAGTTTTTCGTACGTGCGGACGGTGGCAGCGTCGATGCCTTTGCCCGCGGGATCATTATCCCGATTGGTGTTGCTCGCAAAGGTCATCGGTGACGTTGCTACGCAAATCAACAGAACGAGCAATCGCAAGCAAGGGAACTTCATTGGGGGCCCCAAACAATCATGGCCTCTTGACGGGAACATCAGTCCAGCGATCCGCCAAGGAACGTGGAGAGGGATGCAATTCCCGGCCCAGAGTGCTTTTGTGAAACGTCGTCCATTAAGGATAAGGATAGCCCGGTCAATGGCACTTCAGTAAGTGTCTGGCTGCCAATAAGCGGCACGCAGGCTGTGTGGCGGACCTGATGGCCGCTGCCGGTTCGCCCGAAACGCTCGCAAAACCCGCTGTCAAATGACCATTTTTGACTGATTTTCACCCCCCGGCGCAGACGCCTCCCGAGGGAGAAGAAACGGGGACAGGTCCAGTTGTTGACCGATTGGGCAAGATTGGCTGGATACCGTGGATGCCCAGAACCGCATGAGTCGCGCCCGGCGGGATAGTATTTTCTATTCTCAATCGACTCTCGCATCCGGTGCACGCTACTCGGCACAGGTCAATGGCGACACCTTCGGGACCAGTTTCGACCGGACCATTGTCACGGGCACGGTGGCGATTGGAGGGGCCCAGCTTGTGCTGTCAGGCACGCGTGTGATCCACGACGGATCGCCGCTCGTGCTCATCCAGAACGATGGGACCGACGCCGTCAGCGGTACGTTCGCCAACCTCGATGAAGGAGTCGCGGTCTTCTCAACGGTGTCATCTATCACATCACTTACACCTACAACGCCGAAATCGGTCAACAGGCCACCGGCAACGATGTCGCTCTATTCGACAATACGTCACTGGGCGGTTACTGTGCCGTTCTCGTTGATGACGCTCGATAAGACGTTCGGGCCGAGCCCGCGGACGCTGCAGCATCTCACCCAGTCTGGGATGCTCGAATCCACGGGCGGACGCGGCGCTGTTTATCACCTTCCCGGCGAGGCGATCCCAACGCCAGACGATGTATTCGGCCCCACGCCCCGAATTTCGGTTCCCAGCTACCCGAATTTGACCGACAATCGGGATGGTGACGGGCGTCTGGTTGCTGATCAGTTGCCACTGTCGATCATGGATGACTTGGGTGTGCTGTCTCTGACCTTGCGGCAGCGCTTGGAGGCCATGGCGATAGAGCCTCGCCGCAAGGGAAGGAACTCTGCGCCAAGCAGTTCATCACGCTGCGATGCCTCGCCACACTCGTGAATCGCAAGCCCGAGACACTGCGCGATCAATATCTCACGAAGCTTGTCCGCGAACGAAGGCTGGCGCTGGCCTTTCCCACAACACCGACCCACGAACGGCAAGCCTACTGCGCATCAGAGGGCCCCTCGGCGTGAGCCTCAACGAATCAATTGTCCAAGACGCCGCCCAGGCATGGTTCGGGGAGCTGGGCTATGCGGTCGGGCACGGGCCGCAGTTCGCGTTCGGTGAATATGCCGGAGGCACCCTCACCCCGGCCCTCTCTCAAGGTGAGAGGGAGTCGTATTCCGAGGTGGTGCTGATGGGGTGCTTGCGTGAGGTCATCCCCAATCCCGCACCCTCGCCACCCTGCGCGACAGGCTGCTGCCGAAGCTGCTGAGCGGGGAGTTGATCGTGGAGCTTTTCCAAGTCACGGTGCCGACAGTGAACGAGCACTTGAAGGGCATCTTCGCTCCCACGACACTCCACGACGCTAGAGGCCAAACCGATGGCGTGGGTGGCGGAGGAGTTTCGCTCTCCCGCCCGCGGCCCACCGACCGACTAAAGCGAGCTCGTTCAGATGCATGACGACCGGGACACCTTCCTTTCCGTCGCCCGACGAACTCTCCGCGATCGACATCCTTAGGCTCTGACGGCTGCAGGGACCAGTCGCCCAGATCGTCACCGCTCCGCCTGACGGCCCGATTCGCAGAGAGCCTGCGCCGAGCGTGAAAATCGGGGCTTTTGCGCGCTGGTTTGCCATGGTTTGCGGGGAGTTTCGTCGCTCCGCCTTCGGGCCCACTGATCCGCAAACGGACAGGTTCGCGGCTCATCGGCTGATCTTCACTGCGTCGCCGTTTGCGAAAGTGCCGTTGGCCGACCTATCCTTATCAGCAGCGCTGTTATCTCGATCGTCAATGCGACGTTAAGACGGAATCCCGCCGGTGCCGACCCGAATGACAAGGCCAATTTTGTGACCCTCCGGTTCCCGCTGAGTATACTGACGCTTGACGGCGTATTGTTCGACGTGAGCCATGTAACATCGATCGGGCTGGTGTTCGATCAGCGCACTGAGGGGACGATAGCCATTGACGACGTGAGAGGCGACCGATGAGCGATACCCCAAGGGACTTTCGCCGCTTGAGCGATCCATTAGGGCGATGGACGAAGTTTTTTTGCTTGGTTCCTGATCGTTCAGCTTGTCGCCTGTGCAAGCGGCGATGAACCGGCGACAACGCGGGCCGCAAAGGAAAATACCGTGCCGAAGATCAACGCGGACGGGGGTGATCCCGCGACGCCACCCGACGGGGAACAAGAAATAGTTCCGAAGGTCAACGCGATCGGTGAACTGGCCGACAGGGATGGAAACATCGTCGGGACACTCCTTGTGCTGCAATTGCCTACAGGGCCTGAACGACTGAAAGCGTTCGCGAGAGAACTTCCTCGGGAACCAAGAGGGTTGAGTCCAGCCTCGACGATGTGGATGTATCGTCCGGTTTCGGTGGAAATGAACAAGATTCGGCAGGCTAGTTCACCCAAACATTCAATTGGTCTATCTCGTAAACCCAGTGAAATCCTTGACGAGAGCAGGTCCGTGCGCGACTATGGCTACGCTGTCACCGTGGTGTTTACTGTGGAATTGCCCGACGAGCCTGTGACGCTTGCTGTGTCCGACTTAACTCCTCCGACGTCATATGAAGGCGCAGGGGTTCAGCCCGGCCCGCCCATTGAGATCGTGATCCCCGAACGCAAGAATCGCCCGCATCTACAGCCGTTGCACGCGGAGGTTGCGCATGTGGGTGAACTTAAGAATGACAAAGTGGATGTGCGATTACGGATGAATTGGCAATCGTACTATCAGCTACTCTTGAACAACATATGGGTCGAAGCCGTCCGCATCGATGACATACAATCCAAAGGGGAGATTCATAACTACCTCGATGTCAGCAAGGACCGTTTGCATCGGACGGCGCTTCTTTCTTGCACCCACCCCACGGTGCCCAAGGTCGACGCACCGATCCTGCTTAAGATCCGCGGCGTCGACACGTGGGTATCAGGCGATGCGAAGCCGCAATAGCTAACGTGCGCCTTCCTGTGACCAGGTGCTTGATCGCCAGCCCCAAGAGCATGCCGTCTGGACGCCGCTATTGTGCGTGGGGCAAGGCCCGGATGGACCATGGCAGTCATGATGGCGATGTCCGTGACGGCTCTTCCTTCCGCTTGGCGTGAGGTTATTGAAGAGTAGCCAGGATGGCTGCGATCCTCGCACGCGTGCTTGCGAAGGAAGTGGCCGTGGATGGCGACGCACAGGGGTTTGTAGAAGGTTTGAATGAATGTTTTGTGGACCTCCCAGATCCACGCCACAAGAAGTCTTGCGATCTTATGCTGTTGGATCTGTTGGCGATTTCTGTCTTGGCGGTCGCCTGCGGCGCGGATGATTGGTGCGACATGGCGATGTTCGCCAAGGTGAAGCTCGCCTGGTTGAAAACCTTTCTGGAGTTACCCGGCGGAGCCCTTTCGCATGACACGTTTCGGCGGGTCGATCAACGCGATGGGCTGCCAGACGAAGATTGTGGAGGATATTCGCGATTAGAAGGGACCTGACGTGCTCGACGTGACGTTCCGCGCAGACGCCGCCCGCCAACAAGACCGACATGGCTCCGCCAACCTCGCCGCCATTCGCCGCCTCGTCGTCAGCCTTCTCCGCCAAGAGACAACATTAAAACGCAGCGCTCAATGCAAACGCAGGGTCTGCGCCCTCGATACCAACTACCTCCTCAAAGTCCTCGCTACCGCAAAAAAACAATGCGTAAGCCCTGGGGCCGAGGGCTTTGCTGGGACTCAAGGGTTTTCTATCGAGACCCCTCAGCAGAATCTGTGAGTACATTCCGGCTTGGGGAGGTTTCTCATGACATGAAACAGCGCAAATTCGATGCCTTGAGGGGTGCAAAAGCCGTACGCTTTTCTGGTGGTCAGTTTTGTCTTGCCATTGAATCCCTCGACAACCCCCGCCGAGATCATGCCCCGGGCATGGAACCAGTTGCGGATGAGCGGGCGATGACGGCGCTGCGTCTCCCATCTTGAAAAGCCCGGAGCGCGAGCGACGGGGGCGAGGTGAAAAACCATCGCCACAATATGGCGGAGTGCAGAGGCCAGTTGGTGGCGGTGGCTTTCAACAATGCGGCACGCCAACCCTCCCTCGCTGGCGCTACGGGCTTTTCAGGAAGGAAGCGATGCGGTGACTCAAGTGCGCTCCACGAACCGGTCCCTGCGGCCTTTTTGACCCACGGATTCTGCGGAGGAGCCTCTATCGAGACCTTTTCTTTTCAGCGTCTACGTTTAAGGCTTGCGTCTACGTTTAAGGCTTGCGTCTACGTTTAAGGCTTGGGTCTACGCCACGAGTCCGTTCTCGGCCATCTCGCGGGCGTGGTAACTCGATCGCACCAGCGGCCCTGAGGCCACCTGCTTAAATCCCATGCTGCGGGCTAAAGAACCGAGCGTTTCAAACTCCTCTGGCGGCAGATAGCGTTCGACTGCCAACGACTCCAGCGTGGGCTGTAAATATTGACCCAGCGTGAGGAAATCGACGCCCTGCTCGAGAAGATCGGCAAAGACATCCAGAAGCTCGTCGCGGGTCTCGCCCAGCCCGAGCATCAGACCGCTCTTGGTCTTGACTGTCGGCATTATTTTCTTGGCGTTGGCAAGCAGTTGCAGCGTCCACGGATAGTGGCTCTTGCGGCCTCGCACGGTGCGATACAGCCGTGGCACTGTCTCGGTATTGTGGTTGAAGACATCTGGCTTGGCTGCCATCAGTTGTGCCAGTGCGCCCTCTTTGCCGATGAAGTCGGGCACGAGCACCTCGATTGTGGCGCCTGTTGCCGCACGAACGGCGTCAATGGTCTGCCGGAAGTGGTCGGCGCCACCATCGGCAAGATCGTCGCGAGTCACGCTTGTGATCACAACATGCTTGAGACCAAGACGCCTCGCCGCTTCGGCTACACGCAAAGGCTCGTCTAACTCCAGCGCTTCTGTTTTTCCCTTCGGCACGGAACAGAATCCACAGGGCCGCGTGCAGACATTGCCGAGGATCATAAATGTGGCCGTCCGCGCCGACCAGCATTCCAGCCGGTTGGGGCATTTCGCCGAAGCGCAGACGGTTTCGAGGCCCAGTTCGGCAATCAAGCCCGCCGTCTCGCCGTGGCCGCCGCCCGGTTCCAGATTGCGACGCAGCCAGGGTGGCAGGCGACGGGACTGTTGCAATGGCTCGTTCGGAACCATCGCCAGTCCCGTATCAATCGGTAGCGTGATCACCGGCAGTTGCCTCATATTATCCGACACGGCTGACAGACTCCTTTGGGCTGGAGAGGCTCTTTTCACCAATCGGCAGCGGAAACCCGGCGTGAATATTCGATCGAGGAAACAAAAATCCTTCGGTCAAGTGCTGCACAAGGGCTGCTCGTGCATCCTGCAACCGCACCTTGCGCTGCACGTCTGCTTCAATTGAACCCATCGTATACGCCGTGCCGTCCGAGGCCATGGGCGACGTTTTGACACGCTCGAAAAGCTCGAGCGAGGGTTGCACATTGACAAATGCGCCGTGGCAGACGACCCCCCGACGCACGGCAACACCCACGGCTGCCAGAACTCCTGTGCGCCCAAAAATTCCATGGGCCCGCGAATCTCTGGCCGCCCCACACCGCAAAGACCGCACGGCTTCCTCCAGAGCTGTCTCGAATCGCTCCATAAACGGCCCGGCATCGTGTCGGCCAAACCCTAAGTCTTCAAGCGTTGAAAAAAGGGCCACGCAGACTTGGCCAGGCCCGTGTAAGACCGCGCCGCCACCCCGTCCCACAAACCGTACTTCCAGCCCGAGCCGGCGAAGTTCTTCGTCAGTGATATCGACATCGCGGCGCGATCCGAGGCGCCCAATGGTGATCGATGGCTCAAACTCACAGAGCAGCAGCGTTGGCGGCCGCTTGTCAGGCTCCGACACTTCCCAAGCCAAACGCTCAGCCATGGCAGCATACGCAGCATAGGTAATCCGTCCGGCCAGCCAGACTGCTAGCGGCCGCCTGACGTCGCGATGGAGGGCGATTGGCTCTTCGTGCGTTGACAAACGGGAAAAATGATCGGCTGCACTCATGCGGCTGATTGTAGCATTTTCGCTGTGAGCGTCTGGAAAAAACAGTCGTGCTCTGGCCTCGATGTTCTTCATTTCCAAACATTCGTGGCCCTGATGGTTGCAACGTTAGGACAAGCGATCGCGGAGACTTTCCCACGGCATGGGTTGCCACGGCACGGCGTCGGGCAGCGTGCCTATCGGCGGACGCTGCACCCAACCAGCATCGCCGCGTTCCATGGAAGTGTTGACTGCCGTTCCCAAGCGCTCCAGCCAATCTGGCACCTCGACTCCCGATCCACTGGCAACATCGACAAACGCCTTGGCGCGATCTTCGAGCCGCTCGCCCGCCCCGACTGGCTGGCCCGTGAAAAGCTCCGCCACAGCCGGGTCCACCAGTGATTCCAATTCGTCTTGTTCAAGCGTCGCCGTGAATGGCCTGCGGATGCGATCGCTGATACTGACAAGCCGCACTCCCGACTGTGATTCAAGTTCTGAGAGTCGCGTCACAAGCGCCGTGGTCGTATCGATGGTTTCATCGCGCAGCCGCTCGCGCCACGCTTGGGCCGCATCGGTTACGCCACGCTCGGCCAAGACGCGATGGGCCATATTCACAGGCCTTAAGGTCCATGCGATACGGTCGTATTCGGCTTTGATGCGCAAAAAGTCGAGCAGAATGTAGAGGTGTTCGCCCCGGTCGGATTGCGTGGTCGTCGAATTCCAATCGCGGTATTCGGCATGGTTTTCGGCAATGCTCTCAAGCACCAATCGCAGTCGGGCCGCCGCCTGCTTGATTGGCAGGCTACCCGATGCCAGTTCTGCCGTAAGCCGAACCGGCGTTTGCGCAAACGATCCTGCAGCGGAATCGTCGGCGTCGTCCATCTGCCGCTCGACAAGATTCTCCAGAAATCTTCGCACGCCCCCGCGCAAAATGCCTCGCAGCGAGGGGGGCGCCAGCAAGTGCTGCGTAAACAGGCCCGCGCCGTATCGCTCAATGAACTCCTGCACCACAGCAAACATTTTCGGATCCCGCACTCTTTCCAGAATGGAAAGCCGCAACTGTCGGGCATGCGTCATCCATGTTTCCAAGAGCTTCGGCACAAGCAGTGCCAGTCCTTCCAAAATGCGATCTGTGATGATGGCCTGATCGGATGGACTGCCGTCACCAGCGACTGCCGATGCGCTCTCTACAATCCGCTCTACCAAGGCTGTCGTAGCGGCTTCAAACACCCTATCAAATTCGCTCACGCTCGCCGCCCCAACAGGTCGCTTATTCTCCAAGGACTTCGCGAGCTGGACTATTTCCATTGTTTCAACGACCAGTCCAAGCCGCGGCAGGCAGGATGCAAGCCGTTCGAGCAATCGTTCGCGGCTCCTCGCCCGCACGATTCGATCAGGCCGACCGCCCCGCGAGAGCGGCACATAGAGCACCGCCTTACCGCTGAGTCGCTGAGTGACAATTTCCAGCATGCTGCGTGCGACCATCGGATCGCCTGAGAGGAGTGCCGCAAACAACCGACCGACGGTCCCCTTTTCCGTCATCGGCCGACCGTTTGGTCGCGCCACATAGAGTCGCGTCGATAAAAACCACAGCGTCTCTGTCGCCCCAACTGCTGCTTCGATCAACCGCTCGGCCGCGCTTTCTCGCTGCCAGCGAAGCCGGTCGTATTCTGATGGAGACATGCCGGGGGAGGGTTTCGAATCGCGAGCCCCGATGCTGGAAGCGGCTCGCACCATTGCCCGCCGCATCCGTCTCAAGAAGTGACGCCAGCCAATCACAGAATCAATTTCCGCCCGGGATGGGCTTGTGCCGCTAGCGACATCCATCACGCACCATGCTGTGACAGCATCGCGCAACACCTGGGCAACACTCGAAAGAAACTCTGCTGCCTGCTCAACGGCGGCAGCGCCGTTGACCGACGACGCTCCGGGCACATCCATGTCGAGCATGCCCCCATCCACGCCATCGTCTGTCGAATCCCGCCAGACCATCGACTCATAGGCCGATGCCACGCTTTCCTCTGCCAGAGGCTGGTCATCGTCGAGTTGATCGCCGTCGTCACCATTTTCATAACTATTGCGGCGGCTCTCTCCTGACTCGCGACCCAGAGCAGCCATTTCAATGCAGTCGGCAATGGCACTGGTATTCGCTTCGACAAGCTCAAGAAACCTCCGTACACGCGAACGCCCCTCCTCCGATCGATCGGCACAAGCCCTCGCCATCCAGCGTGCTGTTGCACCCAGCCAGACGGGTCCGGATCGCTCGATGGCCGTTCCCTCTAAGAGTGATGCCCAGTGCACAAGGAGGCCCATCGCCCCATCCAGATCACCTTCACCCAGCAGCGCGTCTGCAGCCTGAGCATGGCTCGACGGTGATGAAAACGATGCCACTTCACGCCGCCAGAAACTCGGCGGAGGAGCCAGCGGGGCAGTCTGCCGGCGTCGTTCAAGCGATTGAATCACCTCGCGAGCCGAGTCGAGCACTTCGCGGCCCGAAAGGTGCTCCACTCCTGAAACAGTCGTCGTGGCATGGCGATCCCACCAGACGGCCAGCTTTTCCAGCGACGCTGCAGACCGTGAGGCAATGGCAGGCAAACTGTCGAGGCTACTTTTGCGCCAGATGGCCGCATAGCCGTTGAGAATCGAGCCCGTAATTGCAATCAGATCATCCACGCGCGGATCGGGCTGGCTCTCGCCTCCTGGTTCGTGCAGTGGAAACTGCCCGGCCAATCCGAGAATGTTCCAGGGATCGACTGTGGCACCGCAACCGACTGCCCGAAAGAGTAGATCGGTGGCCCTGTCGAGCTGATCAAGTGCCGTGACAACCGACTCACCTGGCTTGGCCGGTGAGTCGCGGTCGGTGCGCAGAAGGCTCTGTGCGGCAACGACACAACTGGCAATGCGTGAAAGCATGCGGGCCGACGCAGCGGGCACGACACTGGCCATCCGCTCGGCCCCCGGCCCCCTGCCAAGCCGGGCAAGCACGGCCGCGAGTGCCACACTTTCGACCTGCCGAGCCCGTCTGCTGGCTAGCAGTGCATTGATGTGGCGGCGAACTCCACCAAATGGCTGCCGCAGTTTCCGCGTCTCTTCTTCAAGACGCTGACGGTGATCGTCAGAAAGCTGTGTCATCAACCAGCGATAAAATTCATCTCGGTAGCCAGCGATTCGCGGCAGGAGTTCCGAGAGTGGCAAGCCAGCCTGATGGGCGCCGGGGCCGTGGCCGGAGAGGCCGGAAGCCATCAGCATCACTCCAGCCAATACGGCCGATGACTCACTTTGTAATTCGGACATTTGGCCGGCAGCCGACTCCAACGACAGCGAGGGGGCGGCCTCGGACCAGGAAAGAATTCCTTCCAGCGTGGCCTGTTGCACCACCATTCTCCGGTAGCGGCCTTTTTCATCGATGCGAGATGGATCCCAGAGACCAAACAGATAATTGGGACGACTGGCGGCTGGATGCAGAAAGTCGAAAGCTCGCGGATCAATGGCGAGTTCTTCGAGGGCGTTTAAATCGAAGTCGGCCTGCTGCAACAGACTCTCCGGCGCCGCCGACAAAATCCTGATGGCGCCAGCGATGAGCTCTTTGTAGCGGCCGTGCGCCACGCCAGCTCCGGCAATATAGAGTGGAATCGGACGGACTCGCTCGTGGCCGTAGGGCTCCGACAAGCGTCCATTTTCCAGAACTGCCATCGGCCGCCAGCCGACATAATCGTTGAGCCTCGCGATCGACTGCTCGACTCTTTCCCCGGCCCGGTGAGGTTTGCTTGCGTCGTCCCATGGCGCACCGATCGCAAGCACCGCTTGCGCTGCGGCCATCAGAATAAATGGCCGCTCGATTGCGCCCGGTGGCTGGTGCTCCAGCAAGTCGCAGTGGAAGGCGCGATAGGCTGGCAGAAGCTCTGCAAAAACGATCTCAATGACAGCACTGGCCTGCGTTGAATCGCGAAACGCTGGTTCGCTTGCCGCCAGACTGCTCAACCGCTCGCGGAGGATTTTTGCCACCCTGAAAGCCGCGTCTGGGCATTCCACGACACATCCATAACCATCGATGGTTTTGCCCGTGAGGCTGTCGAATCTGCCTGTGGCAGCAGTCAACGGTTCCACCACCGCAAACAGATCGCTCATTGCCCGCCAGGCCGCGGCATCAAATGAACCGGAGGAAAAGTTGAAATAACCAAGCACAAGCGCGCTGGCGTCGGTTGTACGGGAAGGTTCTGAGGGTTGCCGCATGAATGCCAGGCCTTGGAATCAAAAAGAAGCATCGGCGGAGTGCCTGATCGAATCGTAGGGATGACGCGAACCAGGCTCAAGCGTTGGCTTGATTCCCGCCATTGCAGGGAATCGTGCCGCGTGGCAGATGACGAATGTGCCGGCCACAACGCCTGGCGGGGTGGTTCTGCCGGGCCACCGCCAATCCTGGAGGGCTGTCTTTTTTTGGCTGGTTTTTTCAAGGTATCCTTAAGAACTGTCGTGGCCTCGGCCTCTTTTGTCTCGCTCTGGAGCCTCTTGTGATCTCCTCTCGTCGATGGCTGATCGCGGTCGTTAGTGTTGCATCATGGTTGACCGGCCATCAATCGCTTCATGCCCACGACTGCCTGAGTGACACGCTGGCCGACGAACTTCTGGCTGATCGATTTGGGCTCGTGCGGGAATGGATCATCCAGGTTCCTTTTGAATCGACAACCTATCGCTTGGAGCATGTTGTTGTTGCCGATGGCATCGTGATCGCGCAGTCGGGAGACGGCGGCATTCACGCCGTGCGCACGACGGCGGCCCATGCTTCAACAGAGGCCCATGACGACCCACACGCAGCTCATTCCCACCGTCCAGGCACACTCCTCTGGAGCCATCGCATTGGAAAGCCTGGTGGACCCGTTGAGGCGGCAGGCGTGGGAGCTACGCTCGTAGCTGTCGCCCGCGATCTAGATCTCTATGGACTGGAACGCAGCACCGGCGAAACGCGCTGGCACGATCAATTCCACCACATTCCCGTCGCCGGGGCGATGCCGTCTGGCAACTGGGTCTACGCGCCGCTGGATGCTGGCGGCGTGATGCGACTGCCAGTCGATCCCCACCGCCACTTGACTGTCCAGAGTACAGCCCAGGCACCAGCCCAAGCGAAGAACACCAAAAGGAAACCGGCCAAGGCCGCTCAAAAGAAAGTCGCCGACAAACAGGCAGAAGAAAGCCTAGCGCCCATTGCCATGAATAGTGGGGGGCATATTGACCTCGCTCCAGTTGCCTTGGCCGATGGAATTATCTGGTGCACCACTGACGGCTTACTGGTCGCCATTGAACCCACCTCGATTGGCTGGGAGCGTTCTGAATTGGTTCTCAAGCACGCCCCCGCCGGTCCACCGTTGGTGCGTGGAACTTCGATCTATACGACCACTGTGAGCGGGGATGGCGGAGAATTGAAGCGTATCGATTTATTGAAAACAGGCGGCAGTGGGCTGCATCTTCAATGGCACGCGTCTCTGGCAGGCCCCCCTGATCCAGGCATTTTTCTGAGCGGAGATACGCTGGTCGTCTCGCTGGGCGAGCGGGGTATCGCGGCTTATTCGGCCCAGCACGGCGGCTTCGTGTGGCAGACCGCTGTCGCCGGCAAAATTCTCGCCGTCAGCAGCAATCGCGTCTGGTGCATTGATCGCACGGGCAAACTTTCGGGCATGGATCTGATCGACGGTTCCCGCCGCGAGCGAATTTCGCTGGGCGGTCTATCGCTGCCGGTTATCAATACGACATCCGACAGCCTCATTTTGGCTTCGGCCGACGGGTTGCTTGTTTCGCTAACCCCCAGGCGCGCCCCGCCAGCAGTCAAAACGCCGCCTCCGTCGCCGGCCAAGAAAAAATAGCCTGCTGGGCTCACCTCGCTCAGGTCATCTCGCTGGCCTAAGGCGCGAGGGGCTTGAGCGGCAAATCTCTGTAGAAAAGTTCCAGCGACAAAATCAGGCAGCCGATTGAAATCGCAATGAATGCCAGCAAGAGCATCGCCGTATAGACGCTCATCGGCGGACGGCGAGGAACAAAGGGTTTTAAATCATCATCGACCATCGATCGAGTCCTCTGGTGTACACAGCGAGATCACGCCCTCATGAGGCAGGATTTGAGCATCAGCCGCATTAGGCCTTGAGTCGCGTGGCAACCCGGTCGCCCCGCTGGATATTGCCGCGAAAGAACGCCTTGATGATCACGGCGATGGCCTTGTCGGGCTTCACACTGATAACGCGGACGCGGCCGAGGTATTGGTCGTTGCGATAGATTTCCAATTCATGCCCCATCTGAACGCCGTCGTCTCCACCGAGCGAGACCTCGACCGAATCGTCGGCCACAGCGACGACAACACCACTCATGGAGGCCACGCGATCCTTGGGGAGACTGTCGATCGAGAGACCGCTCTGCTTCAGGAGTAACCGGGCGTTGGCGACCTGTTTTTCTAACTGAGCCTTGCGCTCATTGGCAATGACCAACAGCGACTCTCTGGCGTGCAGTTCACCAGCCAGTTCGGATGCGCGACCCACCTGTTGATCCACTTTTGCTTGCTGCGCTTGCACCTCTTTACGCAAGGCCGCGACCGACTGAGTGGCTTTTTCCAGCTCCTCACGGGCACTGGTGAGTTCTTCGAGTACTTTCTTTTGTTCTTTTTCTTTTTCCTCTTTCTCATCCCTCAGCTTACTCAATTCGACACTTTTTTCACTCAACGCATACTGCAGTTTTGCAACGACCTGATCCCGCGACGCTTCCGAGTTGGACGCTTCAGTCTGCAGACGATTGATCTCCATTGTGAGGTTTTCACGCTCTTCTTTGACCTCCTTGAGCTGGTATTTCAAACCAATCGGGTGGTGTGCTGTAGCCTCATCTCGCGTGCGTTCGATCTGCTTTCGCCAGTTGACATGAGAGGAGTAGATGGCGACCGAGAAAGTCATGAACACAAGGCTCATGACAAACACTGCAAATACAAAAATCTTGCCGATGATGTTCATGGGGGCCTCTTCGCTGACACAGTCAAAACCAACTTTGAAACGCTACTGGCTCGACAATCCGATTGAACAATGCTTGAACCGTTTTTGCCGCCACGGCGAGTGAGCCTAGAGGTAGATCGGCCAGCGGGTCAACGCTTCTCAAGGCTACCACGGCGAAGCCCTTTCTCCAGCATTAAAACCGCTGCAATCGCCACGCAGGCCCCCATCGGTAAAGAACCCCAAGCCAGCCAGAAGCTGGGGCGACCATCAGGATAAACACGGACGCGGAGCGTGGCGGTGGCCCGCCGCGGTCCTCGGGCCAAGAGCCGACCAGAGCCGTCAATGGAGGCCGAGAGCCCCGTATTGGCTGCAATGACCAGCGGCGTTCGTACCTCCACCGCCCGAAAGATGGCACTGGTAAGGTGCATGTCGAGTTCACTAGAACCCCAAAACCATCCATCATTCGTCAGATTGACAATGACATCTGGCCGCCTTCCCTGCCTTTCTAGGTTGAGCACAAGGGATCGCACCGCTTCCGGGAGCGCTGTCTCATAACAGATATTGGTTGCCACGTTCTGGTTGGCAATGCGCACAGCGACGGGTTCGACGCCAGCCGTGAGCCCGGCCGGCAGCGGCGTGAGCTGGTAGAGCCAGGGAAATCGTCCAGCCAAAGGCACATATTCGCCAAACAGCACAGGGTGCATTTTCTCGTAGCAGTCCAGGGGCTGGCCGGCGGCATTCAGAAATAGAGCGCAGTTAAAGTTTTGCACGCCGCCGGGCAGTTGTGGCGAGATGACTTGCTTATCGAGGCCGACAATCCATGTGCTGGCGTAGCGACGGGCAAACGCACCGACGGCATCCAGCCGCTCCTGCTCCAGCCAGCGATGGCAACGCAACTGGCGGTCGGCAGCTGATTCGGCCAAATCCTCTGGGGCTCCAACTGGACCAATTGCCTGCTCTACCACGCTTTCAGGGAGGACCTCTGAAGGATCAATCTCGAGCAATCCCCAGCGCCACATTGTCTCTGGCCAGACGATGAGGTCGGGGGTCGCTGCACTGAATTCACCGCCGCTGGCACCGGCCAACGCAGCGACAGTGAGCCGGTCGTACTCCCGCACGACCTGCTCAGCGGCAGCCGGATCGTGCTTGAGTTGCGTATCGATCGATCCTTGCACGAGCAACACATCCAAGGGCACACCCTGACGAGGTGGCTCTCCGGCAATCCGCCACGCACCATACCCAAGCGCGGCAGCCAAGATGCCCAGCCCCGCCGCCGCATTCCAGATTCGTTTGCTCACCTGATCGCGATTGCGGTGCCCGCGATCTGCCAGAACCGTCTGACCATCTGGCAGAATCGCCGCCACGCTCGCCGCAACTGCCATCACAACACCACTGACGCCGCACGCCCCGAAACAGTCAGCCAACTGGATGAGCGTGGTCCACCGCCACTGCGTATGGCTCAAGGCGGCTAGCGTAAAGCCTCCGAAGAGGCAGCCACGCAAGTGCTCAAACGCCATCCATGCAAGCGCCGCCGCTGCCACCAGCGGCCATTTCCAGTCATGCACAAGCCGCCTTGTTGTCCAGACAAAAAGCGGGACACAGACGGCCAAATACGCCGACAGCGCCAGCCAACCGATGGAGGTCGCCGGGTGGGGCAATCGAAGCCAGTGAATCGCCCCCAGCCAGTAGACGAATCCACCAACCCAGATCGCCCGCCACGGATGGGCAGCCCGCAGGGTGTCGACTTTTATAAGCCATAGCCACGGCAGCGGCGCCAGCCAAGCCAGCATCCAGAGATCGACCGGCGGTTGCACCAGAAACATCGTCAGTCCGCCGAGCAGCGACAGCGACCAAACTCGGCGATTATCGGCAAACGGCAGCGGCATCTCTACGAGCATTTTGTGTGACACGGATCGATCAAACAGACTTCACAAAACAACCAGCGGCAACGGCTCGCGACACCTCAGGACTCTGGTTTTTCCGGCACTCCTTCGGCAATCACGGCGCCGGCAGTCACCGTTTCATCCTCGTCCACAAGCTGGACCAGCCGGCCTGAAATCGGCGCCTCCAAATCAATGGTCACACCACCGGCGAGCAATTCGACCACGCGATCTCCTTCGATCACAACCGCTCCCTCTGCCACCAGCCACAGCGACACCGTCAAAGGCATGCCACTGATGCCCAACTCAGGCACGCACAACTGCGATCGCTTGGGAGAAACTACGCTTCCTTCCATACTCGGGGCAAACTCGTGCAGTTTTTTGTTGTTCGGCCTGTTCATGTCGTGTTGCCCAACAATCGGGCGTTCAAATGAGCCGTTGCCTGATTCAACAAGAATCAACTATTCCTGCTGTTCTAACCACTCCAGCAGCACCCGCCCCACCTTCTCCAGCGATTGGGCAGAACAGGCTTCCGGCGTGTCGAGCGTGGTGTGCCAGTGGGGGTAATCAAAATCGATGATGTCGCAGGTCGGGATTTTCGCGATCATGCGCAGCGGCACATGGTCGTCTTGAATGGTGTACTTCGCTCGAGGCACAAACTGCCGCACCTTCAATCGCTCCGCCACACCCCAGATCGATTCCACGATTGGCCGCGTATCGGGCCAAGAAACGCTCTGCTGCTCCTGCCAAATCTCTAGATCCCGATCGGCCACCATATCAACAATCACGCCGCAGCGGTATCGATGAGCCGGCCGGCCCGCTTGCTGCTTGGCAGTCATCGATTGATTGGCGATGTATTGCCGGGCGAAAAAATTGGAGCCGAGGCAATAAGGGTCTCTCGCGGCAAAGACATACTCTTCGGCATCAAAGAGCACAAAGTCGATTCCCACGCTGCCTTTGATTGCTGGCATCGCCTGCGCCAGTTCCATCAACAACGCCACGCCACTGGCCCCGTCGTTGGCACCGATAAATATCCCTTTTGGATCGACTGGATCTCGATCTGGAAACGGACGAGTGTCGTAATGAACTCCAATCAGTATGCGGTCGCGGCGCTCAGGATGCCATTCCACGATCAAGTTTTCCATATGCACAGCCGCACCACTACGACGATCACGGATTTGAAATGCCTGCCCTGTGACGACGCCACCTGCCTGACGAAAATACTCCACAAGCATCTTCCGCTGTTTCTCCATCGCAGCGGATCCGCTGGGGCGGGGGCCGAGTTTGCAGATGGCTTCCAGATGCTGGAAAGATTGCGCCCCAGAAAATGAAACACCCTCCTCGCCGTAAGCTACCCCGACGAGGCCCACGGCAGCCCCGAGTAAGGCGGCTGGTGCGAAGGCTGACCGCGCGACCATTCCCAGCCGCCTGAGGAATTCCAGCGGCATTCTTCCGGGCAGCGGTCGCATATGCGTTCCTAAAATATTGACGGCCGACTTCAGTTGTATTGCGCAGTTTCACGCCTTGGCCCCGAGTCTACCGACTGAAGGACAACTTCTGACAGGCCGACTGCAACAGCTCAATAGTCCTGCCATCCAAGTCCTGAGCTCTCTGGGAGTAGAGAAGCGGCAGCGAAACAGATACGCTAGCGGAGGATTGGTTTCAACTTATTTCTGACTCCTTACTCCTTGCAGCAGATGCCTTCCATGCCCAGAAAGTTTCTCCACCATTTAGGCCAACATTTACTGCTGTTTTTCTGCCTGATCCTGCTCATGGCCGCACCATGCAGCGTGCCTGCCCGTGCCGGCGGTGGACCAGAAAATGTGTTTCTGGTCGTCAACTCTGCCAGTCCCAATAGCGTGGCTGTGGCGAATGCATTTGCCTCGATCCGCAATCTGCCCCCCATCAATGTGCTGATGTTGCCCTGGACGGCCAGCACAGAGAGCACGAAAATCGCTACCTTTCGCGATGAGATCCTGACGCCAATCCTCCGCGCTATCGAGTCTCGCAAACTCGCGCCGCAAATCGATCTGATTGTCTACTCCAGTGATTTTCCTTGGCGGATTGATTTTGCCGAGGAACTTCCAGCGGCGCTCGTGAGTAGCGATAAATTCCCGTCCGGCTCCCTGACCGGCATGACGATGCTCTATGCCGCTGTACAAAGCCGCAGCCCCGCCTACCTCGACCCCGCCAGTAACCGTTACTACAAACCAACAAACGCCGCAGGTGTGCCGGCGGCAACAGACGGATTTCGCAGCTGGTATGGCTGGGGACAACAAGGAGAATTGACAGAGACTCATGGCAACCATTACCTCCTGGCCGTGATGCTCGGCGTGACGAGCGGGAGGGGCAACAGCGTTTCGGAAGTGATCGCTTCTCTCCGGAGTGCCGCTGCTGCTGATGGCACTTTCCCGAAAGGGACGATCTATTTTATGACCAATTCTGATGTCCGCACGACAACTCGCCGCGGAGCTTTTACGGGCGTGGTGGCTGAACTCAAATTGCTCGGGTTGGCTGGCGAAGTGATCGCTGGAACGCTCCCTGTCGGCAAGCGGGATGTCGCTGGACTCATGTCAGGGGCCGCTGACTTTGACTGGCCTCAAAGCGGCAGCAGCATTCTGCCCGGAGCAATCTGCGAGAATCTGACGAGCTACGGCGGGATTTTCACGCCTGGTGTCGGCCAGACACCGCTCTCCGAATTCATCCGTGCCGGAGCGGCCGGCTCCAGCGGCACGGTCATCGAACCCTACGCGATCCAAGCAAAGTTTCCACATGCCTCAATCCATGTTCACTATGCCCGTGGCGCCAGTCTGGCGGAAGCGTTCTACCAGTCGGTTCAATCGCCGTATCAATTGCTTGTTGTCGGCGATCCACTCTGCCAACCATGGGCCACGATTCCCAAGGTTGAAGTTGTGGCTTCGCCCGATTCAAGAATTTTAGAACCTGGGGCAACCCTTTTTGGTTCGGTCTATTTCGAGCCTCGGGCGCAAGTGCCACATGGCAAGAGCGTCGATCGCTTTGAGTTTTTTGTGGATGGCATGCGACTGGCCCAGAGTGGCATTGGCGATGGTTTTACGCTCGACACATTACCGATGGCCGATGGCTACCACGAACTGCGTGTGGTGGCTATTGAATCGTCGGCTGTCGAATCGCAGGGACGTTGGGTTTTGCCGGTCTTTTTTTCCAATCACAAACGCACGCTGCGCCTCAAGGCCGATCCCAGTCGGGTCAAGCCCGCAGGCACCGTGCGAGTGAGCGTGGCTGGCGAGGGATTCCAGAGCGTGGTAGTTTTTTCGATGGGCCGCGTGCTCGGCCGCACCACCGGTGCCGAGGCCACGATTGAAGTCCCGGCCGAACTGCTCGGTCGCGGTAAAGTCACCATTCGCGCCACAGGCCGCTCAGGCAGCGGCGCAGCCAATAGCGTCAATGCCAAACCCGTGACCATCGAGGTCACAGACGACCCGACATAGTTCCTAGGCTCTAGGCTACCGCACTGGATTGGTAGCTGGCAGAGCAGCCAGATCAGACCGCTGGGCCGGCGGGGATGGGCCACTCACATGCGGCTCAAATGGATGCCCCGCATGAGCCTTCGAGAGATGATCGACAAACGCCCGGTCGGCTCCCTGCAAGACAAACACCTCGCTGGCGTTGTGCGATAAGCCGTGGGGTCGCACGATGCAGATCACTTCGGCCTTGCCGTCGTGCTGCCGCACATGATCGAGCAGCGCCCGCTCACCAGGAGAGAGCGATTCAATCGATTGCGGCGATTGCGAGGGCACCGTTCCTGTCGATGCCGTGGGCAGCGCGTCGGCGCGATCGCGGCGGTCAAACGACACGACTGGCATCGCCTCTGGCATGCTGGGCACAACCATGCCAGCGGCGGCAGTAGCAGAAGCACCTGCCGCTATCCCGCTGGGGTAAGTGTTGCGATAGACAAAGGCCAATCCCGTTTCGTCGAGCTGTTCATGAATCGTGGGGAGGGCAGCAAAGAGCCCTTCGTTGTCCGTTGGATCGGCTGCGTTGCAGACCCCGATCAATGTGCCATCAACACCAAACAGTCCTCCACCGCTACGGCCTTGGACTGGCTGGCCCGCCACTTGCACATTGGCCGGTCCCAAATATTTATCCACGGCTGTGACACGGCTGTAAAAAACGGTCGGGTCCTTGCCCCCATTGCAGCCGACGGTAACGACCGGTTCACCAGTGGTTGCCAGACGGTCTTGGCCACCCACACGCACCGGCTCGATTTTGTGTTCCGTAAAAACACTGACCAGCGCTAAGTCGCGGGTTAAATCCCACGACACCACCTGCCCAGCCACGCCGCGTGGCCCACCCGGCCCAAATAGATCGACTTCGATCCGTCCCTTTCCCTTTGAGTCTCGAAAGATATGACCGCAGGTGAGGATCAATGCCTCTCCCTCTCGACAGTCGATCACGGTGCCAGTGCCCCACGAGATTCCTTGCGGGTCTTCCACACGCAATCTCGCTGTGGCACTCATCAGTTTGCGCTCAAGGGCTGCCCGCGTTTGGGGATCAATCACTGCCCCCTGATTGGCAAGCGCCTGAGACCCGAGGGGGGCCCTAGTGTTTGCATTCCGACTGGAGTCTGGGGTTCGGTCGATCGCTGCACCTAAATCAGCCCGGTGCGCAGCAGTTGCACTGCCAAGCACAAGCGCCGCCCCGTGCGACTGAAGCTTGACGGGAGGCTCGGTGAGCAGCGGAGATTGTAGCGCGGTTGCTGGAAACGGAATGCCGGGAATGACAGCCTTGGCCGGCACGGCCGTGGCGACCGCAGCGGGCGGATTGGCCGTGGATCGGCTCTTGGCTAGCAGGTTTTCGAGCTCTGCATGCGTTGTCGCGCCGGCGATCCGACCCACTTCATGCCCTTTGAGCAGCAGCACATAGCAAGGCACGCCAGTGACTCCAAAGCGTTTGACTAAATCCCCTTCGCGATCGACATCAATGTGCCGCACGTTCCATCCCGCGGCCCGAACCTCACCGATCAGCGGTGCCATCGAACGGCAGGGACCGCACCATGTGGCCGAGAAATCGAGCAGGACAATATCGGCGACGGAGATCGCCCCAAGCTCAGCAGCAGTCGTCGCGATCGCCCATCGAGCGGTCGATTGGGTCGTGAGCAACGCCAGGCACAAGAGGCAAGCACTAGCGCGCGACAGGCTGGTTCGGAGAGTGAAGAGCATCCGTGGTTCCATGCGTAGTGATCAGGCGTCGTGACCCGGCGTAGGGGAAGGGCCAAACAAACGGGCAGCGGCGTGTGAAATAGCTGATGAGAGGGATCGATGATCGCCGTTGAACGAGCCGCTGTGGCCAGCTCCCCGTGAGCGGGCGGGATACTGTCGGGGGCTTTGCTTCGCGACAAGACCATTTTTTCTTCCGAGCGTGAATTGCAGCCTTCCCAGTCATCCATTTCCTGCGCTGTTTCCCCGTTTCAACAGAGCTTCTTACACTCTGTGTTCCGTGGATCACCCAAATCCTCGCGGCCCATTCATTTCCGCTTCTAAAAGAATAACGACCGCCGTGCAGCATCTCGATCGACGACCCCGTCGCATTCTCGCCACCTCTGCCCTGCCCTACGCCAACGGTCACATCCATTTGGGGCACTTGGTCGAATACATCCAGACCGACATCTTTGTGCGCTATCAAAAATTGCGCGGCGAACAGGCGATCTATCTTTGTGCCGACGACACGCATGGCACAGCGATCATGATCCGTGCCCGAACCGAGGGCCGCAGCGAGCAGGAACTCATCGCCGACATGCGCGAAGCCCACCTGGCCGACTTCGCCCATTTCCAGATTGCGTTTGACCATTACGGCTCAACGGATAGTTCAGCCAATCGAAGCCGTTGCGGCGAGATCTGGCAGTCGCTGCGGACGCGAGGGCTGATCACAACTCGCAATGTGCAACAGCTCTACGATCCTCTTGCGGGCGTATTTCTTGCCGATCGATTTGTGCGGGGCACATGCCCTCGCTGCAAGGCAGCCGACCAATACGGCGACTCCTGCGAGCAGTGCGGCGCCGCTTACAGCCCGGCCGATTTGATCGATCCGGTGAGCACGCTGTCGGGCGCTACGCCAGAAGTGCGTTCGGCGGATCACTTATTTGTCACGCTTGAATCGCTGCATCCGTTTTTGACCGCGTGGACGCAGTCGTCGGGGGCATTGGATCCTCCGATTGCCAACTACCTAGCCGGTCACTTTCTCAATGAACCGCTGCGCGACTGGGACATTTCCCGTCCGGCTCCCTACTTTGGATTTGAAATACCAGACGCTCCCGGCAACTACTGGTATGTCTGGTTCGACGCCCCGATCGGCTATCTGGCAGCCACCACAGAATGGTGCGCCGTCAGCGGTGAATCGTTTGAATCGTGGTGGCAGCGCGCAAGGGCCGACCAACCGGCTGCTGAAATCCACCACTTCATCGGCAAAGACATCACCTATTTCCACACACTTTTCTGGCCGGCGATGCTGGAAGTGGCGGGCCTTGCCCTGCCGACGCGCGTGCGCGTTCACGGCTTTCTCACGGTCAACGGCCAGAAGATGTCGAAAAGTCGGGGCACGTTTCTGCTGGCACGCACGTATCTGGACCACCTCGATCCGGGAATGCTGCGCTACTACTACGCCACAAAACTTTCTGGCGGCATCGACGACATCGACTTAAACCTCGAGGAGTTCACCGCGAAAGTGAATGCCGATCTGGTCGGCAAGGTTGTCAATCTGGCGAGCCGCACCGCTCGCTGGCTGGAAACGACTGGCCTCTCAGCGACTTATCCCGACGACGGCGGTCTCTTTGCCCAGGCGGCAGCCGACGGCGAGGCGATTGCCGCCGCGTTTGAAGCCTGCGACTGTGCGCGGGCAATGCGCATCATCATGCTCGCTGCCGACCGGGCCAATCTTTATGTCGATACCCAGCAACCATGGAAGCTAGCCAAAGCCGGCCCTAGAAGCGCTGCACAACTGCAAGATGTGGCGACTGTGGCGATCAACCTGTTTCGGCAGATCGCCGTCTATCTTTCACCCGTACTGCCTGTTTTTTCCAAACAGGTTGGCGCACTCATCGGCGGGACGATCCAATCGTGGGCTGAATCCCAAACGCCGCTGGCTGGAATTTCTAGCGGCGTCTTTACGCCGCTCATGCGGCGTGTGGAAGCAGCGCAGGTAGCGGCGCTCGTGTCGCAATCGCTGATCGAAGCAGGCACTCAAAGACAACCCCTAGGAGCAGATTCAATGGACCAACAAAACGCGCTAGAAACCCCGACAACTCCACCGCTTTTGACTCCCCCCCCTGCCGATGTGGGCGCAGCGCTGACCGCAGAACCACTGGCCCAGGAGTGCACGATCGATGATTTTTCAAAAGTCGACCTCCGCGTGGCCCGGATCGTTGCTGCTGAAGAAGTAGCCGAGGCTAAAAAACTTCTGCGGCTCACGATTAGTCTGGGCGGCGACACGACGCGCACGATTTTTGCCGGCATCAAAGGCTTCCATACGCCTGAGTCGCTGGTCGGCCGGCTGGTTGTGGTCGTCGCCAATCTCGCACCCAGGCAGATGAAATTTGGCTTGAGCGAGGGAATGGTGGCGGCGGCGAGCGGCGCGGGCGCCACGGGTGTCTACCTGCTCTCCCCCGACACTGGCGCGCTGCCCGGCATGCGATTGCATTAAAAGTGTCGAGCGGGTGCGGCGAGTGGGTCAGAGGTTGACCCGGCTTCTGTTGGTGAATGCATGACTTTATAAAGGGGCCTCGGCGCCAACTTCTATGTCGATTCAATCGATTCTCTCGCTCCGCGCCCGCGTCCGCTCATGCGTGCGACAACTCTTTGATCGTTTAGGGTTTCTGGAAGTTGATACGCCAACTCTTTCGCCGGAGGTATTGCCTGAGGCGCACATCGATCCGATCGCCGTCTTTCTCGATGGCCAGAGCCGACCGCCGCATTATCTGCAGGCCAGTCCGGAAGCCTTGATGAAACGCCTTCTGGCTGGCGGTGCCGGACCGATCTACCAACTGGCCCAGGCGTTTCGGGCCGGTGAGCAAAGCAGCACTCACGACAGCGAATTCACGCTCCTTGAATGGTACGCACCAGAAACGACGCTGAGCGATGCCTCGCGAGTCCTGGAAAAGCTCTGCGGGGCAGTGCTGGGCACCAGTGGAATCCAACGCCTGACATGCTCGCAGGTCTTTTTAAAATATGCTGGCGTCGATCCGCTGACCGCTTCGCTCAGCGCCTTGCAAAGTGCGGGCCAGCAAGCGGGCTTGCAACTGCCGGAAGGTCATGCTGATTGGCCCGAGGAGGTCGCCTGGGATTGCTGGTTTGAAATCCTGCTCGCTGAGGTAGTCACACCCAAGCTGGGACGCGGCCAGCCCACGATGCTAGAGGCGTGGCCGGTGTCACAGGCTGCGTTTGCCAAGCTCGATAGAGCATCTCCGCAGACGGCTCTACGATTTGAACTCTTTGTCGAGGGAGTGGAACTGGCCAACGGCTGGGAAGAGGAAACCAGCCGCCGCGTGCTGCGATCCCGGATCGATGCCGCCAACCGCACCCGCATTGCCAACGGCCGCGAATCGCTTCCGCTGCCAACACAGTTACTGGCTGCGCACCGGGACGACGGGCCCGAGATCGCCACAAGCAGTGGAACAAAAACTGTTTTCATGCCAGATGGCGTGGGTGCTGCGCTGGGTTTTGACCGGTTGGTGATGCTCGCGGCAGGAGCCAATTCGATTGCTGCGGTCCGCTGCTTCAGATCGTCCCACGCCTGAACGGGCTGGTAGGACTAGAGCCACAAGTGGCTCTAGCGAGAGCCAATTTTTTCGCACCGCACGACGGCCCAGCGTTCGCTTCTTTGGCCGTTTTTCAGGACCACGGTCGGTTCCAGTGTGATTCGCAGGCTGCATGCCCCAACCCTCGCTTGCACCACCCATGAAGGACCAAGCGATTCATCGCTTGGTCCTTCGCAGACAATGTGCCGGGCAGTCTCTGATCCACACTCGCTGACAACTGCAATGCCTGCAATTGATTCTGGGAGTGGTAGGCAGATGCTTCTGGCATCGACCAGCCGCTCCTGCCCAATGGCATCGAGCCAAAAACGGGCTGCTTCAACCGCTCGCGTGCCGGCGATGAATCGGCCCGTTGCCCGCGCGGTAACGGCTTGCGTGCCAAACCCAATCGAGAGAGCCATGGCCGATAGTGCGGCCAGTCGCCCTGCCTTGCAACGCTCACCGCCCACATCAACCAGCGCCGCATAGGAGAGCCCGATGCCCACCACCGGCAGCACCCAGAGCAACGGACTGGCTAGCGCCAATGCGGAAACAAAACCGGCCACCAGTGCCACCACAGCCAACACGCTCACCGGCCGATAAGCGATTCCCTCGCTTCGCTTGTCATTTGTTTCCCCCTTTATGGTCTCATTGCTTTGCATTGACTCGCAGCGCCTCCTCCCCTTCAAGTTTGAACCGCCGGTCCGCGTATCGCAAAATAAAATCGGCATTGTTGTCAAAGATGGCCTTCTCATTCTTTCCAGGCCACGCAAATGGACCGTTGAGCGACGAGTTTCGCACCCACGAAAGCCACTTGCGATCGGGAGACAGGCCAAAAAACATTCTGGCCTGCGGTGTCGGCTGCACCAGGCTTCGCGGCACAGCGGCGGTATGGAGCGAGGCGGCTGTGAATGCCACCATCACCCAGCCGGTCAGCAATGCCACGATGGGGGCTCCGCAGAATTCGATCTGCCTGAGAAACTTAACTTTTGTGTGCGAGACGCGGTCGGTGATCTCGCGGAGCGCCAGCAAGACAACCGAAAAGATGCCCCAGATCGACAGGAAATCGAGCAGGTATGTGTAACTCGGCACACGTTTCTCTAGCAAAACCGCCAGCACTCCAAACCACGCCGTCGCCACGCTCGCTGCCACCAGCACATTGAGAAACATCAGCATGGCGCTCCACAGCCCCTCCCGCACCAAGAGGAGCGTGACGGTGATTAAAACCAGCACTAAGACAAGATTGACGATCATGGTTTTGGAGTTTCCTTTGACTCAAATCCTTTGACTTAGGCCTTCGAGAAGACGCGTTGCATTTCGTCCAGCGATGTGATTCCATCGATCACCAGCAATAGTCCCTGATCCCGCATTGGCCGCAGGCCGTCTTTTGTGGCCGCCTGCTTCAATGTTTGGGAATCAACTTTTTTGCTGATTGCCTGCTTGAGCGTTACTCCAGAGGCCAGTTCGAAAATGGCGGCACGACCGAAATAGCCTGTGCCAACGCAGAGCCGGCAGCCATGCGGAGAGGCTCGCTTGAGGGTCGGCAGTTGCTCGATCGTGCGCTTGAACTTCAGCAAAAACTCAACCGGCGTCGGATATTCTTCCCGACACCGCGGGCAAAGCTTTCGCACCAGCCGACTCGAGAGCGACCCAAGAATCGATCTGGCCAGCACCTCTGGCGGAATGGCGCAGGCGACGAGTTTGGCAATGGCCTCGATAGAATCTGTGGCCTTCATGCTGAGAATCACAAACTGTTGCTTGTCGGCCAAATGAGCCAGTTCAATGGCAAGCGCCGCATCGCGAAGATCCCGCGTGACAATGCCGCGAGGATACTCCCGTAACGCCACATGCAAAGCGGCCACCGCCGTGACACCGGTTCTGGCATCGAAGATCACGGGTTTCACATTTTGGATCTCTCGGGGAGGCGTGGCGGCATCCTCTATCGAGATGAAATCCCGCGTCAAACGATCGGTCGATTCCACCACCACATCAAATGTTGTTGTCAGGCCAGAGGCTGGAGGCGAAGAGAGTACCAGCAGGCCTTTTTCGAGTGTGACGAGCTTCGCCATCCGCTCGGCAATCGGCCCGCTCATGCCCAGATCACTGAGGGTTTTAAAGAGTAGCCCAATCGATTCGATATGCACCACGAGCTGCGGGCCGGTCTTAACCGTCTGCGACACCAGCCGGCAATTCCGCAGCTTGCCATCAACCTGCAAGGCAAAAACACCCGCCTGTCGGCCGTGTTGCGCTGGATCCAGGCCGGCCAGCGTCTTGAGCGATGCTAGAATCGCCTCGCCAATTGGCTGGATCTGCGGAGTTGCATCGATCCATGTTTCGGTCTCTTTTTTGTTCTTGGGGGCCAGCCGGATGCGGGGGGCATGCCAGACCCCATCCACCTCATGCCGCACGGAAAAAAGATCTGGCTTGGCCTCCAGCATCACGCTTGAGGCCCGCGCCATCACCGCCGCCAACATGACCTTGCGGGCCTCCTCAAATCCGGCCGTGGCAGAGCTTTTGGTCAGACGATCTGTATTTTCATCTGCATTTTTGCCGCCGGCAGCCAGCAATGCCACCGCCGCTACAACATCCTCTTCGGCACCACCGGCTGGAAGCTCATAGCCAAACGGACTCAAACATGCCGCCAGAATGCGGCGGCCGTGGCCCGGCGTGAGCCACCGTTCCGCCTCGCCCACCTGGGGATTTCGCAAGAATGTGTAGACAATCACCGGCCCTAGCCACACCACAAGCATTAAAAACTGTCCCGCGAGAACCGATGGAATCCACCAGGCCAAAAGCGCCGCACAAAAAAATGGAAAGGTGATGACTGCCCCCCAGAGATTAGGGCGGATGTTGTGCCGCGCACTGTCGCGGGTGAGGCCATTGCTCGTGGCCATCCACCCCACAGCCAAAACCCACCACGTGAAGAGTGGCACGATCGCCAAACTGCCGCTGGCCCCGCGGGAGAGCCATTCGGGGCTCGGCTCTGGCCAGCCAGACTCTGCTCCCGCCGCCATGGCACAAGCTGGGCGAGCCGACAGCAGCATCGCAGCCACTGTCGACAGAAAGAAAAACACCCGATCGATTCCCAACTTCCCGCAGCCCATCAGGAAACTCCAATGCCCTTGAGAAGCATCGTCAAGGCCTCTCTGTTGGGTGCAATTTCCAGGGCGTCGTTGCGGTCGATCAAGCCCTGATCAATCAGGCTCTTGAGACTGACCGTAAAATCCTGCATGCCATTGCGAATCGATTTTTTAATGTGGTCGGCGAGCAATTGATCCTGCCCCTCCAGCACATATTTTCGCACCATCACATCGAATGTCATCAATTCCACAACCGGCACGCGGCTCACTCCGGGCTTGATCGAGCGGATCAGTTTTTGCGCCACGATGCCCTTCATATTAAAGGCTATGGCACTGCGCAAAGCAGAGTGCATCGCCTCCGGAAAGAGATCGAGGATACGAGTGATCGTGGTGGGAGCGCTGGCGGCGTGGATGGTGCCAAAAACGAGGTGCCCCGTTTCGGCCGCGTGAATCGCAGTCATAAACGACTCCTCGTCGCGCATTTCACCGACCAGAATGATGTCGGGGTCCTCTCGCACAGCATGCTTCATACCGATAGCGAAATTCTTGACATCCTGACCGATCTCCCGCTGGTTGATCAGGCACTTGTCTTCGGTAAAAACAAACTCGATCGGATCTTCCAGCGTGAGAATGTGCTTGCGATAGTTTTGATTGATATAGTTGAGCATTGCCGCAATCGTCGTGCTCTTGCCCGAGCCAGTCACGCCAGCCAGCAACACAAGACCCTGATCAAACTTGCAGAGATCTTCGATGCCGGTGGGCAAATAGAGCCCTTTGAAGTCCGGGATCTTGTTGTTCACGCGGCGAGCCACCAGACCCAATGCCCCTTGTTGCTGGAGTAGGTTGACACGAAATCGCCACCTCACGCCGTCGATCGTGGCCACATGGGCGAAGTCGCAGCCCCCCTCGTCTTCGAGAATCTTGCGCTGTCGATCGTTGAGCATCGGCAGGCAGAGCCGATTCATCCCGTCGTCGTCAATGCGCGGGGCTTTGAGCGGTTGCAGGGCGCCTTTCACCCGAATGATCGGCGGCTGGCCCACCTTGAGGTGCAAGTCGCTGCCTTCCAATTTGACCAGTGCTTCAAACAGCCTGTCAATTTCCAATCGCGGCGATGAACCATTGCTGGAACCCGCTAGAACAGGCGCTTGATCGGCTGCTGGTTTGGTTGTGGCCATGAGGCTGGAGGGCTCAATGTGGTCGTTGGGGAATAATCGCCGGCCGCGGCTCGACAATCAGGGACATGGGCGGACGGGGATGCCCCGTCGCATAAAGAGTTCTTTGACATCTTGAATCGTACACTCTGCGAAGTGAAAGATGCCAGCCGCTAGGGCCGCATCGGCCCCACCGCGCTCGATCGCGTCGGCGAGGTGCTCGGGCTTACCGGCACCTCCGCTGGCCACAACTGGAATACCGACGCAGCGACTGACGGCTGCTGTTATCTCCAGATCGTAACCGTCGCGGGTGCCGTCGCGATCCATGCAGGTGAGAACGATCTCGCCTGCTCCCAGCGATTCGACTTGCCTAGCCCAGGCCACGACTTCCAGCCCCGTCGGCAGGCGACCACCATGAATAAACACCTCCCACACTTCGCGGCCATCGCGCTGCACTCGCTTGGGATCGATATTGACCACCGTTGCACAGCTGCCGAGGCGATCGGCAATTGCAGTGATCAACTCCGGCGTGTGGACTGCGGCAGAGTTGATGCTCACCTTCTCTGCGCCGGCTTGAATGAGCCTGGCCGCATCGTCGAGCGTGCGGATGCCGCCACCCACCGTGAAGGGCATAAAGATTGTCTCCGCCACGCGACGGACCACATCAAGCATGATGGCGCGGCCTTCGTGGCTAGCGGTAATGTCGAGGAAGACCAGCTCGTCAGCCCCTTGTGCCTCGTACCGTGCCGCCACCGCGACTGGATCACCGGCATCGACCAGATCGAGAAACCGCGTGCCTTTGACGACGCGGCCCTTCTCGACATCCAGACAGGGAATGATCCGTTTGGCCAGCATGGCTGAAACTTTTTTCCTTCTCGACTACTCCAGCCGTCCGATGCGGCCTGCGTCGGGGCTGGAGGCCGTGGCATAGAGACGCTTGGGGATCCGGCCGGCAAGGAACGCCTGCCTGCCGGCATAACAAGCCGCATGCATGGCTCTGGCCATTCGCAAAGGCGAGCCTGCGTGGGCGATGGCTGTATTCAAAAGCACACCGTCGACGCCGAGCTCCATGGCCACTGCCACATCGCTTGCCGTGCCGACGCCGGCATCGACAATCACCGGGTAGTCGGGGTCACCATCCTTGAGATATTCCAGACAGATGCGCAGATTGTTGGCGTTGAGAATCCCTTGGCCAGAGCCGATTGGGCTGCCGGCTGGCATGACGCTGGCCGCACCCAAATCCTTGAGGCGTTTGGCAATCAGAGGATCGTCGCTGGAATAGACGAGCACCGCAAAATTGTCCGCCACAAGACGCTCGGTGGCCTCCAGCGTGCCCACGGGATCGGGCAGGAGCGTCCGCGCGTCCCCCAACACCTCGAGCTTCACCCACTCCGCACCCGGATTGCCGATGTCACGGAGCAACTCCCGTCCCAAGCGGGCCACGCGGACCGCATCGTCGGCCGTAAAGCACCCCGCTGTGTTGGGCAAGAGCGTGTACCGCGACAAGTCAATGTGGTCGAGAATATTTTCGCCGGCGGCGTTGACAAGCCGTTCTCGCCGCACCGCAACCGTCACGCAGTCTGTGCCAGAGGCGGCCAAACAGGCGGCCATCTCGGCGTGGCTGGCATATTTACCCGTGCCGACAACCAACCGACTCGAAAGCGTTATGCCGCCTATACGCAGGACAGAGTCTTGCAGACTTTCGGCAGCCGAGGCGTTGTCTGGAGTAGTAGTGAAATCGCTCATCGCGGCGTCTGAAGGTATGTGTCTGTGAGAATGGTGGTCTGCGTTGGCCGTTCAAACCAAGCGTTCAATCACAACCCGGATCAGCCGCCGCCCACCAATGTGACAATCTCGATGCGATCGCCGGCGTGGAGCCAGCAGCTTTCCAGCTTAGCCCTCGGCACAACCTGCTCGTTGACTTCAACTGCCAGCGGACGCCCCTCCAAGCCAAGGGACCCTACCACTTCCTTTGCGCTGGCCCCGCGCGCCACTCTGGAGGGCGATCCATTGATCGTGATGGCGATGCTTTCGCCTGTATTTTCCGACGGTGGTTCAGCGGTTTTTTGGCCCATCATACATGTACCAGGTTGTTCACTCATGGATTACGGAGCCTTGGGACCGCCTCCACGCGGCCGCACCACATTGAGCAGTTCAAGCGGCGAGACGCCCTGAGGCTGCTGTGCGTTCCAAGGGATTGCGTAGGCTGCGGTCGTGCCTGTCGATGAATCGGTGACATAGAGCACCGACTGCGCCACGCGCGGCCGGGTCAACGCAGCCAATCCGGAAACAAGCAGAAACTTGGGGTTTTTTGCCTGCCCCGGCTTAAATCCCAGGTCCTTGAGCACATTGTGCTTGTACGATCCGCCAAACTGGCCCGTCAGCGGATTGAGCACGCCGCCGGAGATGTCGCCGGTATCAAAGTCGAGCATGAAAAATGCCTCGACATTGTTGCCGTCCATCGTCACGGTGCAAACGGCAAACTTGTCGTCCGACTGCGATGTCACAGCAAACGCTTTGGGCAGTTCACGATCGCGAGCCAACCAACCGCCCAGCACGACTCCACCGACCACGAGCGGCAGGCCGCAGCACAATGGCCAATACCGATGAGACGCAAAGGATCGCTGGGCAACCATCATAAAAAGCCTGCCTGTTCTTCGGTTCTTTATTTCTTGGGTTCTTCGGGCTTGGACTCGGCAGCAGTTGCCGGAGGCACTTCATGCCTCACCGACAGCTTGAGCTTACCGATGGTGTGAACATCGTCGTGGAGTTGATCGAGTGTAAAGGAAAGCGGCGAGCCGGCTGGGATTTTTCCATCGGCCGCGATTTCAAAAGTGGCAGCATGATCCTTGCCGACACCCCCATCGATGGCCCATCCCGTCCCAGGATTTTCGTCTATTGCACCTGAGATTCCATAGTTTGCCTGTTCGTAATCGGCTTTAAACCCTGAAAATTTTACGGCCGTGGGGGTTTCCGTCGAGCCCGGCGGGCCAAACATGATCGCTAATTTACTGAGCACAAAATTACCGTTGCTCGAACGCCCCGGCCCCTGGCTCGGCAGGCTTGGATCGGCAAGCACCTCGAGCTTGAAGGCCTTGGGCTCAATGCCAGCCGGCAAAACAGCCTTGAGTGTGTAGGTATCCTTGGCGAGATTGCCAGTGACCATGACGATGCCGTCGGCAGCGATCGACCCACTCGCACCAGCCACGCTGGTGAACGCAGTCGGCACAAGCGGCGACCACTTCTGGGCATCGGCTGAGGCCGCTGCCGGCGGTGCCGGCGGAGGCGTTGGCGGGGGTGGCGGCGGCGGTGCAAGTTTCGGCTCTGGTGTCGGTACCAGGCGACCGCCCACATGGCTGCCGACAAAAATGGTCTTGCCATCAGGTGAGAAATTCACGCACCAGACGCTCGACTTGGCTGCCTCGAGCCCCACTTGCTCAGCCTTGGCAATGACATCCCACAGTTTTACAGACCCATCGAGGCTGCCCGTGGCGAGTCGCGTGCCGTCGGGAGAAAAACTGGCGCTTGTGACCCAATCTTTATGACTCGAGAGCGTGGCAAACTCCTTGGAGTCGCTGGTGGTCCAGAGCTTGATCGTCCGATCGGCACCGGCCGTTGCCAGTTTGGAACCATCGGGAGAATAGACGACTGTCCAGAGGGAGTCGGTGTGGCCCTCCAGCTTTCCCTTCTCTGTTCCGGCGGCAACATCCCAAAGCTTGACCACCTTGTCGCCACCGCCAGTGGCAAGCGTCGTGCCGTCTGGAGAGAAGGCGATGCTCGTGACGGGACTGGCATGGGCGGCAATCATCTTCAGTTCAGCGCCGTTGGCCGTGTCCCAGATGACGACCGAGCCGTCCTCGCTGGCGGTGGCCAACTTCGATCCATCTGGTGAAAAGTCGAGCGAACGCACCCAGCCTCCATTCTGCTTGGGATCACCTTGCCTCTTGAGATCATTTTTAAGCGTGCGGCTGGCCAAGTCCCACAGTTTCACAAGCCCGTCGTAGCCAGCGGTGGCGGCCAGCTTGCCGTCCTTGGAAACCTTGACGGCCCAGACGGCCGTGGGATGGCCCGACAGATCGCCGATGCGGGTTGATCCATCGGCTTTCCAGACAACGACATCGCCCGGCCGATAAAGCAGGCTCTCACCACCAGCAGTCACTAGCAGCGCTTTGTCGCCAGAGTAGTCGGCCGCGATCACCCAGCGAGTAAAGTCTGTCAGATTTGCCGCCGGGACTGGAGTGGCCGTCGGGGCGGGAGTGACATCGGCCGCTGTCACAATCGGCTGCGTCATCGCGACACCCATGACTGTCAGCACAAAATAGACGCTCGCAAAATGGTTCGCCGGTACGATAAAACTTCTCATGCTTTAGACTCTCCTCGAGGCTCTCCGTGAAATGGGCTGGTCTTCCTCGGGTTATGCTAAGCCATCCGAGGAACAATGTGAATCGGCTTGGAAACATCGACCACGGGGTCGCAAGGCCGATGCGGTGGAGTATAGTTGGCGACAGGAGGTTTCGCCCGATGGCTCAAACAACCCGTAAAACACTCGACAATCCCCGGCACGCCGTGCTGATCTCCAGCGGCGACTTGCGCGAAGAGGCCAACCGCGTTTGCTGGCCGGCTCAGCAGGCGCTCGAATACGACCTCGGCAGGGCCTGTGCCGCCGCTGGCTGGACGCTCGATCGCGGCCATGCGCCGTCGCGTTCGCGGGGCCATGGATTCATCGCCAGTGCCCGGGAAGGCCTCGACGTTTTCGAAACGATCGACCCGCAAACGCCACTGATTGTGGCAGAGGCGGTCTGGCAGTATTCCCATCATGTGCTGCCGGGATTGACCACGCACAAGGGGCCGATTCTGACCGTGGCCAACTGGAGCGGGCAGTGGCCGGGCCTTGTCGGCATGCTCAATTTAAACGGCTCGCTGACGAAAGCCGGCGTCAAATACTCGACACTCTGGGCCGACGACTTTTCCAGCCCGAGCTTTAATCGTCACTTGCAAGCCTGGCTGGACAGCGGCCGCGTCCACCACGACACAAGCCATGTGGTGCGGCTGGGAAAAGTAAAGCTGCCCAGCAAGCTCTTGCAACTCGGCGAAGACATCGCCAGCGACCTCCAGCAGCGCAAGGCCCTGATGGGCGTTTTTGACGAAGGCTGCATGGGGATGTTCAATGCGATCATTCCCGACCACCTGCTGCATGCGACGGGTGTTTTCAAGGAACGCCTGAGCCAAAGCGCGCTCTACCACGAAACGATGAAAGTCAGCGACAGCGAGGGCCGCGATGTTTTTCGCTGGCTCGTAAAAGCTGGCATGCAATTTCATTTTGGCAGGGACGAGTTGACCGATCTGACGCGAGGCCAAGTGCTCCAGCAGTGCAAGATGTATATCGCCACCCTGCGAATCGCCGATCGCTTCGGCTGCGATCTGGTGGGCATCCAATACCAGCAAGGGCTCAAGGATCTCTTGCCAGCCAGCGATCTGGTCGAAGGCATGCTCAATGAATCGAAGCGGCCACCGGTGACGGCCGAGGGTTCGTCCAGAGTGCTGTTTAAAGGGCGGCCGCTTTTGCACTTCAACGAGGTGGATGAGTGCGCCGGCCTCGATGGCCTGATCACTCAGCGGGTGCATGAAGCGTTGGGCGAACCGCTGGAAAACACGCTGCACGACATCCGCTGGGGCGACTGGGATCAGTCGCATACAACCGACCAGTGGGTCTGGGTGTTTGAAATTTCCGGTGCTGCGCCCCCGTCGCATTTTATCGGTGGCTGGAAGGGCGCGCGGGGCTACCGTCAGCCGCCGATGTACTTTCGACTCGGTGGCAGCACGCTGGCCGGCGTGAGCAAGCCAGGCGAGATCGTCTGGAGTCGCATCTGGATCGACAATGCCAACGGTCAGGAAAAACTCTGCATGGACATTGGCCGCGCGCAGGTTGTCAAACTGCCAGAGGCCGAGACGCAGCGGCGACTCGATGCCACAACCAAGCAGTGGCCGATCATGCACGCGGTGACCTATGGCATCTCGCGGGATCAGATGATGGCCCGTCACAAGGCCAACCACATTCAAGTGGCGTATGCCCACGACGCGGCTGGGGCCGATCGTGCCGCCTTGGTAAAGGCGGCCGTCGCTCGGGCTCTGGGCATCGAAGTCTCTTTCTGCGGCACGCGGGGCCACGGCTCCTCCCCATCTCTCCGCTGGGACGCATCGTAAATCGCAGCGGCGGCACTGAAGGGCTTGCACATGAAAAGGACTACAAAAGGCTATCTTGGCATCGACGCTGGCACGCAGGGCTTGTCCCTGATTTTTGCCGACGAATCGCTGAACATTCTGGGCACTGGCGAAGGCTCCTACCAGATGGTGACCGGCCTGGCTGCCGAATGCTACGAACAGATGCCCGCTGATTGGGAGCAGGCACTCACCTCTGCGGCCATTGAGCTACGCTTGAAACTCTCGGCCGCAAAAGTTGAGATGGATGTGCAGGCCATCGGCATCTCTGGGCAGATGCATGGCGAAGTGCTGGCCGACCACGAGGGCCGATCGCTGGGGGCGGCGCGGCTCTGGTGCGACAGTCGCAACGAGGCCGAGGGGCACGAACTCACCGAGCGATTTGGCGTCAAAATGCCCAAGCGGATCACCGCTGCACGCTGGCTCTGGACGATTCGTAACCGGCCTGATCGCGCGGCACGCACCACGCATCTCACGACCCCCGCCGGCTGGCTCGCCTATCGCCTCAGCGGCCAATGGAACCTTGGCATCGGGGATGCTGCTGGGATGTTTCCCATCGATCAGACAACTCTGGATTACGACAAAAAATTGCTCGCCGATTTTGATGCCATCGCGCGCTTAGCAGTCGGCGGCGAAGCGGTGCGGCCACTGCGAGAACTTCTCCCTACGGTGCGGCGGTGCGGCGAAGATGGGGGCACTCTCACTCCCGGCGGCGCGGTCCTTCTCGGCCTGCCTGCCGGCATACCGATCGCGCCGGCCGAAGGCGATCAGCCCTCGGCACTCGTCGGGTCGCTGATTGCGGCGGCTGGCATGGTGGCCATGAGCTTTGGCACGAGCGTCTGCGCCAATTCGGTCGGCGATCGTGCATTCAAGGGCGTCTCTCCCGCGATTGACCATTTCTGTGCCCCCGATGGCAAGCCGATCAACATGGTCTGGCTGCGCAATGGCACCACCTACATGTCGACGATCATCGAAATGTTTGGGCTGGCCTGCGGCGATGAAAGCGGCGACGCATTTGCCCGACTGATGCCGCAACTGCTTGCCGCCAAAGACGACTGCGGCGGCCTTGCGGCCCTTCCCTTCATGGACGATGAGCCTGGCGTCGGCGTCTCGCACGGAGGCACGGCGCTTGTGATCGGGCTCAACCAACACAATGCCACGCCGGGCAATGTGGCCAAGGCTGCACTCTTGGCGACTCTTTTTAATCTGCGGCTGGGGGCCGACATTCTGGCCGAGCAGGGCTTTCTACGATCACAGATCATTCTCTCCGGCGGGCTCACCCGGACGCCCGAGTTGGGGCAGGTCGTGGCCGATGCATTCCAAACGCCGCTGTCGATTCTGGAGGGCGGTGTAGAGGGTACCGCCTTTGGCGCGGCGCTGTTAGCAAAGTTTCGCGACAAGACAATCGCCAAAACAGCCCCCGACTGGACAACCTTTCTCGCCTCCCATGCCTCTGGCTCTGTCCGGCGATTCACGCCGCACGCAGCAACGGCTGCGATTTACAATCGCGCCTACGATCGCTACCGCCGGTTGCTAGGGATTCAGGAGCAACTCCAAAACGCCCTCCGGTAAACGCTGCCGCAGGGCCCCAATCCGCGAGGCCAGCACGGTGTCCTCCAAGGCGCGGCAATCGGGTAGAGATGTGGCAACCGGTGGCAGGGCAGAGAGTGGCATGGGATTCCTCGTAGAGTTCACGACGAACCCCGTGCGGGAACGGCTTCAGACGCTATACTGCTCGCTCGGCAAGTCTTTTCTTTTTTTCGTATCGTTTTGAACGACTCATTTTTTACTTACTTAAGGATGGCAGAAAAATATGGCGCGAAAAGTAGTGAACCGCAAGGAACTCCGGGCCCAGTCAGACGCGGCAGAGGCACGGGCCAAATCGGCCAAAAAATCGAGTAAAGAAAAGCCCGTCAAAGAGAAAAAAGTTAAGAAAGAAAAAGTTGCCAAGGAGCCAAAGAAGCCGGGCGTCAAAAAGCCCAGCCGCAAGAAGACCGTCAAGGAAGTGAGAATGAAGGCCTACTGGGGCGTCTTCACTGGCTCCATGAAAAGACTGGTGCTGTTTGAATATGCCGACAAAAAAGCTGCCGAAAAGAAGGCTGCCGATCTGACCGCTTCGTCGCGGGCCCAACACTTTGTCCAATTGGTCAAAGAAGCCATCACCGATTAAACTTTGCCTTATGCCCAAGTCTTTATGCAATTGGTCTTTGTCGCAGTCGTCTGGCTGTCTTTTTCTGATCGCTCTGAGCCTCTGGGCAGCGGGGTGCTCCACCAGCACCAATCCGAAAACAAAAAAGGGCTCGGCAGGCGGTGCGGCTGAAAAACTGCCCGTCATTGATGCCGATACGGCCATTGCTATCGACGCAGGAAAAATCACCGTCGCTTCACCCGTCGGTTGGACGCGTTCTCCAAAGTCGAAGGACTATCTGGTTCGGTATCAGCCGGGGGCCAAAAAAACATTTCCCTCGATTGTGGTAACGGCAGCCGATGCGTTGGCAGGGTTCACAGAGATCACAGCGGAGAATCAGCCGCAGTTTGTCGAAGCGATCGCCACCGACCTGGCTGCGACCTATTCCAAAGATGGCAAGAGTTCGCTGCTGAAAAAACCTGTGGCCGTCTCCTTGGGTTCTCATCTGGGCGCGTCTTGGAGTGCTCCCGGCATGGCCAAGGTAGGTGGGCTTGCCGAAAAGATCGATCGGCTGCTCTACGCCGTTGTGATTGGCGGTCGGATGTACACCGTTGAAGTCCGCGCACCCAAGGGAAAGCTCGACGACACTGGCCGTGCGGCCGCCAAGGCTGTGGCGATGGCCCTGACAGCTTCCGATGGCGGGGCAGTCGACGGTCCGCCCGATCCTCCCAACCCTGACGCTTAGGGCTGCTTCCTCCCAAGACTCCTGTCTCTCGCCGGGGTGCGATTTTGCTCAAGCCACAATATGCGTAGACTTCGCCGGTAGAATACGCAGTCTCATTTTGATTCGGAGTTTTTTCTGCGTGATAAAGCCAACACCACTCCCCCTACAACGATCCGCCTCCCGGGCCAATTTCCAATCCGGTCAGACCCGCCCACCGATTGGCTCCAGGATTGTGGCGATCTCTCCCGACGACGGCTCGAGCATTGATCTCAGAAATCCCGCTCTGGCAGCGCTCCTTTCCTGGTGCCTGCCCGGATTGGGGCAGATCTATCAGGGTCGCACCCAGAAGGGAGCGATTTTTATGGGCGCGATCATGGCCACATTTCTCATCGGCCTGTGGCTAGGAGGGGGCAAGGTTGTCTATGCGTCGTGGAAACCAGGCGAGACTCGCTGGGCATTTGTCTGTCAGGCGGGCGCGGGCTTGGTGGCATTGCCTGCGGTGATTCAGTCGAGGCACCTCAACGGCTCCGCTCGGCAACCACTGCTGCCCATCGGCTTCATGGCACCGCCTCTGAGTACCGGGCAATCTGTTTCGCGAAAGTATGCCGAAAGCCTAACGCAGTCGGATCCAGACATTGAAGCCGATGATTTCTTTGACAAGCCACCGCTCCGCCAATTTCGTGGCGATCAGCTTTCGATCTGGCACCGCCGACTGGGAAAATTTTTTGAGATCGGCACGCTCTACACGATGCTTGCCGGAATGCTCAATCTGCTGGTGATCTTCGATGCCTGGGCGGGGCCTTTGGGCACGCCCACCGACGAGGATCGTAAGCTGCATAAAAATGCTGGCGACAAAAACATCCAGACCCCGACGTAACATTCAGGAGTCTTTTGCCTACCCATGATGCTCTCCATGCAACCGCTGATCTGTGCGGGATTTATTGCGATGGCAACCTCGCACGGGCTACCTAGCACACCCCTCTTAGCAACGCTTGCCGAAAATGTGCCAGGCATTTTTTACGCCCTGCCACTGGTGGCCTTGGCCAGCTTGATCTTTGCCGCCACGCACCACGAAGACCCGGCCGAGATTCGGTTTGCGACCCTTCACTGGGCCGTCTGGCTGGGGGGCATTTTGGGCACGGTTTTCGTGGCCGTCATGCTGCTGGGCTGGATGGCCTGAGCGGCAAGGCGTCGCAGTTGGCCGCAGGCCGCATCGATTCTGGCTCCCTTGCGACGACGCACCTGCACGTTGACGCCCGCTGCCCGCAGCACGTCAAGAAATCGCTCCCGGGATCCTTGCGTCGGCTCACGCCACGGCAGGCCTGCGACCGGATTGTAGGGAATGATGTTGACCAGCGCCGCGCGGCCGCCGAGCAGTCGCACCAAATCGCGGGCCTGTTCGGGCGAATCATTGATGCTGCCCAAGAGCACATATTCAAATGTCAGTCGCCGGCCGGAGGCTTCCCAGTAGCGATCGGCGCTAGCCATTATCTCGGCTAGTCCACTCGACTTATTGATCGGCACAAGTTGCGTGCGCAAAGCGTCGTCGGCGGCGTGCAGGGAAACAGCCAGATGGTAGCCTGGATTTTCCTCACTCAAGCGATCAATGCCCGTGGGTAAACCGACGGTCGAGACGGTGATGCGTCGCTGCGAGATGCCCAGACCGTCTGGATGCTGCGCCGTCGCTAGGGCCGGCAAGAGGCGGTCTAGGTTGGCCAGTGGTTCTCCCATGCCCATCACAACGATATGGCTAATCCGCTCAGTGATAGGGAGCAGATGGGCCAGCCTGAGCAACTGCTCCAGAATCTCGCCGGTCGTCAGATTGCGCACGACGCCATCAATGCCGCTGGCACAAAACACGCAGCCCATCGCGCAGCCAACCTGTGAACTAATGCAGACAGTGCGACGTTCCTGTTCACGAAGCAGCACGCACTCGATCCGTTGCTGATCATGAAGTTCCAGTAGCAATTTTTCCGTGCCGTCCTCGGCGACGGTGTGCTTGACGATCGAGGTAGTCCAGATTCGGTAACTGTTCTGGAGTTGCGTGCGCAGGCCCAGTGGCAGATCGGTCATGTCGTCAAACGACGCGGCACGGCGACCAAACAGCCAGCGCTGGATCGCTTTGGCACGCCAGGCCGGTTGTTGCTGGCTTTTTAGCCAGGCCGAAAGAGTCTCGTTGGGTTCGAGAATAGCCAACTTTTCAGCCTCGAGAACCGACTGTGCGTTGACCGAGGAAGCCTCGGAGCAGGCATCGACATCGATGATGGTGAGGGGTTGCATGGTGTGGGGTCGACGAGAAGAGCCGAGGGAATGAATTGGATCGAACAATCGCCACTGGTACTCAAAGAATCAGCAGAGTAAACTCCGGAGCGTTGGCCTGTCAGACTCCCAAATCATACCTCATCTCTTTCCCCTCCCGCTCAAGCCCCATTCAGAATTGAAGCCCAACCCACCATGAGTAGCGAAATAAGCGGCGAAATAAATATTGAGAAACGCACACAGTGGGTCTACGACGAAAAGACTTTTCCAATCTGGAATCAGTCGTTCTCAAAAGCCGATCGAACCGAAATGATTCGGGAGGATTTGTGGGCGGGCCGCAGCATCGCCATTTTGCTGGTTGTGCTGGTGGCCGTCGGGCTTTCCCTGTCTCTTTTAACCGTCGCCTTCTTGGCTACCTGGCGCTAGGTAGCTTCTCTGGCTGTCGAGGTTCTCTTTCTGGGCTCCTCCGCAGAATCCGTGGGTTTTTTTTAATAATGCCTGCGTCACCAGGTGGCCCCATCGCTTCCTTCTTGAAAAGCCCGTAGCGCGAGCGAGGGAGGTTTGGCGTGCCGTAACTGTTCAGCGCGACGTCACCAACTGGCCTCTGCACCCCGCCATATTGTGGCGATGGTTTTTCACCCCGCCCCCCGTCGCTCGCGCTCCGGGCTTCCTAAGACGATGAGCGCGTGCGCCACCCGCCTTGCCCGCCGTACCGCGGTGGTCTTCGTTTACTCCAAGCGACTTTGGGCAGAGGCATCCGGCAGGTGACGGCCTGAATGATTGAGGAGGCCCAGGCCGATCCCTATGCGATCCTGCAATCGCCCCTCTCTCTTGACAAATGTGCGCGAGATTATTAGTTTTCCATGAGATCATTATTTTGTCGCTTATGAACAAAACGGGTTTTTGGATTCGGGCATTGCGGCGCACCGATGTCATCACAACACCTTGCCGATCGTGTCGACTGCTGCGATTTGAGTGCCACAACCATTCAGGCACCGGCAAAGCTCAATCTTTCGCTGGCGGTGCTGGGCAAGCGTGACGACCGTTTTCACGAAATCGAATCGCTGATGGTGCCGGTGACGCTCTACGACACGCTCCACGTGCGTGCGACCGAAGGAACGGCCATCACACTGCAGGTCAGCTTTGCCGGCCGACTTGCCGAAGGGGCCGCTAGGTCACTCAATCGGGATGTGCCAGGCGATGCTACAAACCTTGTCGTTCGCGCTGCGCAGGCACTCGCCCGCGAGGCCGGCGTGCAGCAAGGGCTGGCTATCGAATTGATCAAGGAGATTCCCTCGGGTGCTGGTCTGGGGGGTGGTTCAAGCGATGCTGCTGCAGTCCTGATGGCGGCATCACGGGTCTGGGGGCTCAACTGGCCAGGCGAACGATTAGCAGCCATCGGCGCCGAGATCGGTAGCGATATCCCTTGGTTTTTTGCCGGCGGGCCGGCAATTGCGCGGGGCCGTGGCGAGCGAGTCGAACCAGTTTCAGGCATTCCGCCATTGTCGGCTGTGATTGTCTGTCCGGCGGTGGGGCTCTCGACGGCGGTAGTCTATGCGCGATGTGTGCCGGAAAGTTCACGGCGAGGCTTGGCCCCAAAGTTGGCAGCCGCACTCACTCAGGGAGCATCTGCCGCCGCTCTGTCGCTGCTCTTCAATGCCCTGGAGCAACCCGCTCTGAAAATCTGCCCTGAAGTTGCCAGGCTGCTGGCTGACCTATCGGCAGCCGGAGCAGTGCGACCGATGCTGACGGGCAGCGGCAGTGCCTGCTTTGCGATTGTGCCATCTCGCAGCGAAGCGCAGCAGATCGCAGCGCGTTTAGAAGAATTAGAATTGCACCACACAAAACTGTGGCCGGGAGTTTTTGTCGTTGGGTTTGGGGGAAACTGACACCATGAATATCACCGATGTTCGGATCAAGTTGGTCGAGAATGCCGCCGAGCGGCTGCTGGCCTTTTGCGCCATTACGATCGACGGCGGGTTTGTCGTGCGCGATTTAAAGATTATCGGTGGGCCGACTGGTCTGTTTGTGGCCATGCCCAGCCGCAAGCTGACCTCGCACTGCCAAGCGTGCTGGTTCAAAAATCCACTGCGTGCAGTCTATTGCAGCCAGTGTGGCAAGAAGCTTCTGGACAGTGAACTGCCTCGTGATGACGACGGTCGCCTCCGGCTTTATGCCGACATTGCCCATCCCATCAACGCCCAAAGCCGTGACTTGATTCAAAAGCGGGTCGTGCAGGAATACGAGGCCGAGGTTATTCGATCGCATCAGCCGGGCTACACATCGCGTTACGACTGCATTGGCGACGAAGAACACCGCGTGGACCGGCAGTAGCGGCGTGGATTGAAAGAAAGAGTCGATCAGACGCAGCGTTGTACGGTTAGCCGCGTCGCTTCCCTTCCGCAGAAGCCCGTAGCGTCAGCGAGGGAGAGTTGGCGTGCCGCAATATCGAAAGCCAACGCCACAAACCGGACATCGGCTAAACACCGCCATATTTTAGCGATGATTTTATATCTCTCGCCCCGTCGCTTGCGCTCCGGGCTTTTTAAGGCGGGGAGACGCAGGGGTCTAGGCGGGATTCGCCCGCGTGGCTCGGCGCTTTCTCACGCCCGCACCAGTGTGTGGAAATCTTTGCTGAGTCTGGCCGTAACAGGTCCGGGTACTCCAGACCCGATGCAGCGGCCGTCAATCGTGACCACCGGAATCACTTCGGCGGCAGTGCCTGTCAGGAAGCATTCGTCGGCCGTGTAGAGATCGTGCCGCACAAGCGTCGCTTCGACAGCGACAATGCCGGCCTGAACGGCCAGTTCTAAGACGGCGTTGCGAGTGATGCCTGCCAGAATTCCGGCATCGCGAGGGGGCGTGAGCAGCGTACCACCACGCACGATAAAAATATTATCGCCGGTGCATTCGGCTACTTCACCTTTGTGATTGAGCATCAGCGCTTCGACGCAACCGGCCTGCAATCCCTCTAGTTTGGCCATGATGTTGTTTAAGTAATTCAGCGACTTAATGCGTGGTGAAAGCGCCGCCGACTGCGTGCGCTGCGTTGCGGCAGTGACAATCCGCAGTCCCTTCTCATAGTATTCACGCGGGTAGAGACTGATCGTGTCGGCAATGACAATCACCTGCGGATTTTTTGTGCGGGTTGGGTCAAGGCCGAGGCTGCCTGCGCCACGCGTTACTACCAATCGCACATAGCCATCGGCGAGTTGATTGGCGGCAAGCGTCTGGGTCACAGCATCAGCAACCGCCGTCTTCGAGAGGGGAATCTCCAAGCAGATCGCGCGGGCACTCTCCCAAAGCCGATCGATGTGGGCGTCGAGTTTAAAAACACGACCCGCATAGCTGCGCAGACCTTCAAACACGCCATCCCCGTAGAGCAGCCCATGGTCAAACACGCTGACACGGGCCTCGTCCTCGGGCACAAGTCGATCGTTCATAAAAACTATACGGGGCATCAGACGATTCCTTGCACGCTGTCCTTGGTCTGGCGGAATTGCCAGTGGATGATTTTCATTTTAGACTTTTTCGACATGTCCTGCCGCCAGACGCACGATCCTATCGGCCCGCCGGGCGATCGCCGAATCGTGGGTGACCAGCACTATAGAAAGGCCGTCCTCCCGGTTCAACTCGCAAATTGTATCGAGGATCTCGGCCCCACTGGCCTCGTCGAGATTGCCTGTCGGCTCATCGGCCAAGAGCACGCGGGGCTGCGAAACAAGTGCCCGGGCGATTGCCACCCGCTGCATTTCGCCCCCCGAGAGCTGCCGCGGCTTGTGGTGGAGTCGTGCGCCGAGTCCAAATCGCTCCAGGAGCGTGCGGGCGCGACTGCGGGCCTCTGTTTTTCGGCGCATCCATTCAAACACCCCATACCGCACCATCAGAGGTGCCAGCACATTTTCCAGCGCATTCAATTCCGGCAGCAGGTGGTACGACTGAAAGACCATGCCGATGTCGGTGTTGCGCAGGCGGTCGCGGTGGTGGGCCGGCAAGTTGTCGATGCGAGTGCCGCTCAGATAAACCTCGCCTGAATCGGGCTCGTCAAGCAGTCCCATCAGATGCAAAAGCGTGCTTTTTCCAGAACCGCTCTGGCCGACGATGGCCACAAAGCCACTCTGATCCAGATCGAAGTCGACGCCCCGCAGGACTTCAAGCAAACCGCCGCCTGAGCGGTAATTCTTCCGCAATTTTCGCACCGACAAAAGCGGGATCGGTGCGGCGTTGCCATGCTCATCGCACTCACGACCTGCTTGCTCACGATCTGCCCGCGCCGGTTGTTTGTCGTCATTCATGGCTGCTCTAGTCATGCCGCAGAGCCTCCACCGGATGGAGTCGCGCTGCCCTGAGGGCTGGCAAAACACTCGCACCCACGGCAATGCCCACCGCTCCGGCAATGATCCAACTGATCGTATAAAAATTGACGATTGTGGGGATCTTAAAGAAGTAGTAGATCGACGGATCAAAGACGCGTTGGCCCGTGCACCATTCTACGAAAGCGCGAATTGTGTTGATGTTCCAAGTGATCGCCAGACCCAAGGCCAGCCCGGCCCCCGCTCCGAGCAACCCCAGAAAGAGGCCGTATCCCAGAAAAATTCCTGCCACTCCACTGGAACTTGCGCCCAGTGATTTGAGAATGCCGATATCGCGGGTCTTCTCCACAACAATCATGAAGAAGATGGCGAGAATCCCAAATCCAGCGACGGCAATAATCAAAAAGAGCAGAATATTAAGCACGGCCATCTCCATTTCGACGGCCATCAGCAGCGGTCCCTGCTTGTCTCGCCACGAGGAGATCAGATACATCTCGGCAGGAAAGGCCTTTCGCAACTGATCGCGCATAAGGGCTAGATCTGTGCCGGGCGACAGTTTGATCTGAATCGAATTGACGCTAGGAATGCCTGTTTGCGGGTCGATCATGCCGCGCATCCGCTGCAATTCTTGAATCGGTACAAAGACAAAGTTGGAGTCGTATTCGCTCATCTTGCTCTCGTAAAAGTCGACGACTGTGAATGTGTCGCTGACTGCCTTGGGAGGTGTTCCGGCCGTTGGGAATGTGACTTTGACATCGTCGCCAGGCAGGATAAGAAACCGATCGACGCCCGTGTTGTCGCGAAAGCTGGCCAAGCCTATCCCCGGCACGATGCCTGTGAACTGCTCTTGCGCGGGATCCATGACACGCCCCTCCTCGGGTCGAACAGCGCGAAATGGATCTTGTTTGCTGGCCGGCGCATCCGTTGCTGGATCAGCCGGCGCATCGGCCGCAGCCAGTACGGCCTCGACCTGAGTGTTGACTGAGCGGGCTGGTTGGGATTGAGGGTTTTGGGGTGCCTCGTCGTTGACAGCCGACGGAGCCTGCTGCGATTCCAGTCGCTGTCGCCACAGTCGCTCCCGTTCGACGCGCATCCGCCGGTAAGGCCAGCCCGCCCCTTCTAGCGCCGGTCGCGTCGGTCCAGGGGAGTCTGCTTGGCTATCAACTGTGTCGTATCCCCCTTCACGCAGATTGAACGAGAGTTGTTTGCGATTCTCTGGGTGCTGGAGGTAGCCGCCAAAGTCGCTGACGTGTGCGTGAGTCGATTCGTCGATGCCGATAAACATCACCTGCCGCGTCACCCACTGGCCCCGCACTTGAAAGTTGAGCATCGCGGGCACGGCCACCGTCGGCGTCATGCCTGCAATCGCCGCTCCCCCAGCGCGTTTGATCTCCTCCATGTGCCACTTTGGATCCTGAAATCCGCTGAGCGAGTGGCTCTCAAAAACGATGTCGGAGAGAATTCCGTGGATGCGGGTTTGCATTTCGTGAGAGAAGCCCGCCATCACGGCGTTCACGACGATCATCGTCGCCACGCCGAGCGTCACGCTGACAACGCTCGCCAGCGCGATCCAACGCGTGCGGAGATAACGCCAACAGAGCAAGAGTTTATACATTGGATGCTCTAGACTTCCGCGTGCGGCCGGTGGATTGGAAATAAAATCACATCCCGAATCGAGGCAGCCGCCGTCAAAAACATCACCAGGCGATCAATGCCTATGCCCAGTCCACCAGCCGGCGGCATGCCGTGCCGCAGGGCGCGGATAAAATCGTGATCCATGCGGGCCATCGAATCGTCGGCCGTCATACCGGCCAACTGCGTGCGGAAGAGCTGTTCTTGCAAATCCGGATCGTTCAACTCCGTGTAGGCGTTGGCCAGCTCCATGCCGGCGACATAGAGTTCAAAGCGTTCGGCAATCTGTGGGTTGTCGATTTTGCGTTTTGTCAGCGGACAGATCGCCGCCGGATAGTCGATCACAAAAATAGGTCCGGCCAGCGTCTCCTCGACGCGGGCTTCGAAGAGATCGCTCTTGATGACATCGGGATGGCGGTCGGCGGTCTCGATCCCGACAGCTCGAGCAGCGGCGGCCACGCTCGCCGGATCGGTCGGATCGCAGCCCGTCACAGTGGCGAGCAAGTCGTCGTACTTCGCCCGGCGAAAGGGAGGCGTGAGGTCGATCGTGTGCCCCAGCCATTCAAACTGAGTGGGCGTGCCGGCGGCCTGGGCACTCTCCACGAGAATTGCCTCGGCCAGATCGATCATTGTCAGATAGTCGCCGTAGGCCTCGTACGCCTCGAGCATTGTGAACTCGGGGTTGTGTCGCGGGCTGACTCCTTCATTGCGATAGACTCGTCCCAATTCAAAGACGCGATCCATGCCGCCGACGAGCAGGCGTTTTAAGTGCAGTTCCAGCGCGATGCGGAGCACCAGCGGCATATCGAGTGAGTTGTGATGCGTCTTGAACGGCCTTGCAGCGGCGCCGCCGGCTGTTTCCTGAAGGGTTGGCCCTTCCACCTCGAGGTAGTTTCGGGTTGCCAGCACACGCCGCACCGCCTCGACAATTCTGCTGCGGGCGATAAACCGATCGCGCACTCCTTCGCCATGGATCAAATCGAGATACCGCATCCGCTGACGGAGTTCGGGATCGACGAGGCCATGAAACTTATCCGGGGGTGTTTCCAGCGACTTCGTGAGAAAGTGCAATGCCGACGCGAAGACTGTCATCTCGCCCGTCTTGGAGTAGCCGAGCCGACCATCGACGCCAATCAGATCACCCAAGTCGAGGCAGTCGACAATCTTCCAAAGATCGGGGCCAACCTGTTTTTTTCCAAGCATGATCTGGATGCGGCCGGTGCGATCGACGAGATCGATGAAGACGAGGCTGCCGGCACTGCGCAGCAGCATGATTCGACCAGCCACCCGCACTCTCGGCTCGGTTGGGCTCAGGGCTGGATCAGGATTCTTGTCGAGGGCATCCCCCTGTAGGCGAACAGTCGCCATGGCCGACACGCCATCCAGACGCTGACCCCAAGGATCGATGCCCAGAGCCTTGAGTCGATCAAGTTTGTCTCGGCGAGCCTGCTGGAGCGACGCGGCCGAGGATGTGACGGCACTTTTCCCAGGCGTGGCGGTGGCAGGATTCGGCGGGGTGGGCTGTGGCATGCGGAAATTGAACCGGTAGATGTTTGGGTCGCAAGGAGGACGACACAAAACGGCAGAAAAAGAGACCGCCGCGATTGTCGTTTGTGGCTGCCATTTGGAGAAGGCCATTCGGAACAGAGCCCGGCCTTTTCAGCCGCATAAGAATTTGGGTAGAACGCCAGCGGCGGCCGTGTTCTGTTAGCCCCACGCTTTTGGTGCTCGCCTAGAAGGAGTTTTGGCTTGTCTGTTCCCGTTTCCAATCGCCCCTCGCTCTTTAGCATTGAGCTGCGGACCGCACAGTGGGCAAAACTCGTGGAATGGTATCGCAGCGTGCTGGGCCTGCGGGTGCTGGTGCGAGTGGTAGACGACGGCTACGCCCTCTTTGATGCGGGCGACACGCGACTGGCGATCCTCAGCCGCCCTTTACCGGGAGAGTCCAGCGTTCGCTGGAGCCTCGGCTTCGAGGTCGTCAATCTCGATCTCATCCACTCCAGGCTCATCGAAGCAGGCGCGGTTTTGATTGATCCCAAGGTGCACACCGAGGGCTTCCGCGAATTGATCGTAGAAGATCCAGATGGCAATCGCATCCGAATCTTCTCTTGGCCCGAGGGCCATTTGTGACTCTTCGAGCCTACCTCTGTCGCGGCTGTTTGGGCAGAGTCTTTTGCAATTCGCGGTCGAGTTCTGCCAGACGCTTTGCCGCACTGGCCAGCACATGAGACTGGCACCAGTCGACATACTGCTGCCGCTGCTGCGCTGATTCGCTGACTCGGTTCCGCTTTTCTAAGCAGGCAGGGCACTTTACTTCGGCATATTTTTGAAACTGCTCAAAGTCGGCTGCCGTCGATTGTGACCGAGTAGAAATTGACCCGTCCGCCTGCACGCTGACAAACGGATTGGAACGCGAGAACAGGTACGGAGAACCGTCCGCTTTTCGACCGGGGCAATCTGAATTGTTGCACTGGAAGGCTGGCCAGGCGATTTTTCCTGCCGCTGCGTCGAACACTATAAGACTCTGGGGATTCATCGGCCGGACGATCCGCTGGCCATCTTCGGTCAGAAAGAGCGTGTCGACTTTTAGCCTGTCCTGAAAAATCTGGTCGCTATGCCGAGGCCGCTGCTCGCCATTGCAGCCCGCCAGAAGCATAACCGTGGCCAACGCCACACCGACGCAAAACCCCCAGGCAAGCCTCGCAACACAAAAGCCAGACATGCTTAAACATGGACTTAAACTAGACATGAATGAACATGGCACTTTCTAAGCCGACGATGGCGGCAATGGCGGAAAACGAGTCAGCGGCGCACGCAACCTAAGGGCAGACCAAGTCTGTGAGTTCGAGGTTTTTGAGGCTCATTCCAGAATCGGAACTCCATTGGATTTCCAAGTAGTTGCAGCTCCAGCAATTGTCGTCAAAGCGAACTTCGATCGAGTGCAGGCCCTTGATCAGATTAAACGGAGTGCTGGTAAAGGTGCCGCAGCAGCCTCGCTGGTAAACCTGAATGCCGTCGATAAAGATCCAGACATTGTCGTCCTGACGCACTTTAAAAGTGTAGTTGCCTGTGCTCGGGGTCAAGACATAACCCTTCCAGCGAGCCCGCAGACAACAATCGGACAAGCCGTTTCCGTTTGAGTCTGAACCGGTCCGACTACTCACCCCAAACGGGTAATTATGAGTCTGATTTCCATCTGCGGTGGGTTGTGTGATCGATGTTCCGTTGGCTGAGCCAAAGGGGCCGAACATCGATTTGTCGACCCGAACGGAATCGGGCTTGCCGGGCGTCTTTTCATAGGGATTATTCCATGTGGAATCCCCCCAGTATTCGGCAAGCAGACCACCACCACCACCACCACCATCTGAGCAGTCTTGATCTATTTGACTGGGGCAGCCCAGCCTGGGCTTCCACAGCCGGTCGGTAATTTCTTTGCCTCTTGTAAGTGGTCTTCCTGAGTCGGGATCAAGACTCAGGACACTGGAGTCATAGGGATCTATCTCCTCCGGGCTCATTCTCTGCACGCTTCCATCGTGATACAAAACATTGAGCATGCCACCGTGCCGTGGAGCGACAGTAATCTTCCACAATTCATTGTCGGCGTTGGCCCAACGCAATTGGCCCAGAAACGCATCTGTCAGCACGATCTTGCCCGACTCCTCTATAAATCGTTCGAGGCACTGATTGGCTCCGTAAGACAGGCTCGCAGCGGCACTTACCGTGCCCGAGTAGGCCGTTGGACAGTTGTAGATAGCCTGCGATCCTTCGGTATACTTGCCCAACTCCGTCATCATCTGATCCGCGGTCGGCGACCTTGAAAATTGGTTGATATACCTATGGAGGCCAATTCCTAATTGTTTTTGATTGTTCATGCAGAGCCCCGCGCGGGCGGATTCCCGAAACATCTGCACGGCTGGCAACAGCAAACCAATCAGGATTCCGATGATGGCTATCACCACCAGCATTTCGACGAGCGTAAAGCCGCGACGTATATTTTGATTTCGAATCGATGGAATTGACATGGTATACATCCTCCCCTACCGATAAATCTTGATGCATTTTATGGCCGAAAAGTCAACGGCCCGAGTTGAAGTCATTCTCTAGCCAGCACCTCTGACGCCTGAATTTTAGCACCTCTGAAGCCTAAAGTCTAGCTCCGCTGACGCCTGCATCCACTCTCTCTATCCGCCCGATATACGCCCGATGTTTTTAGCGTTCCTAGCGAGCCTGAGATGTGGGCGGGCCCGTACTGGCCGATGGCAGTTCTGCTACGCGAGCGGTTGGCACGACCGCTTGCAATGGCTGCTCCGTCGAGGGATATGGGGGAAACGGAGCAAAGAGGTGGGGTCTTTTGAGATCGACCAATGCTGAGTTGGCCTTATCGGCCTGTTCGGCATCCGAAAGAACGAGCGATCTGGATTGATTTTTTGGCGTTTTTTTCGCGATCCGCTGCTCCGAACGGCGGGTCTGACCGGCCAGATGCGACTGCTCGACGACATCCCCTTCTTGAAACGGCCCGGCCCCAAAAAGCCATTTGTCCCGCGCGTTGCTGGCGACATTTTCAAGGCCGCTTTGCCAGAACGGTCGGCCTGTGACCCGCTCGTAGGCAAACACCGCCACCTTTGCCACAGCCCGCTGGTCGGTGCGTTTGGCGAGGGCTATTTCCGGCAAACTCGCTGACTTGCTGCCAGCACTGATGTCGGTCGCTGGAATGCCAATGATCAAGCTACTGCGGTCGTTTCCAAGCGCACCGACACGGATTTCCACAACCAGATCGGCTGTGTCACGTTGATCCATCAAAAAACATCCCGACCCAAGCATGTGCTGCCGTAGGGAACTGACAAGGTAGTCCTTGTCCTCAATGTCGGTCATGTAGGCCGTATCCAGAAAGACCTTGCGGCCGGAGAGCGGGCTGATGTCCATCTTGGAAACCGCCCGTTCGATGGCGTCAGACATCAGCAGTTGTTCGGTTGCCGTCCGTTTGGAATCACTCCAGCGAGTTGTGCCGCAGCCCAGACAAGCCACGCAGCTGATTCCAAGGATAACGAGCCACATCCCCGTGGATGGCCGCTCGATGCCGAAAGAATCGTTTGAAAACCGCATGAAAAATCCCTCTGGACGATGTGGTCGTAGCCTTGTCTTAAAAATAAAGAGTGGGGTGGCTGTCGACTCGCTGCGCACGGTAGCAAAAACAATCCTCCCCCGGAATATGTCAAAAAGGGCGGTTTGCGTGAGTCGGCCAACGGCACAGCGGCTAAGGGTGAGGGTCGAATCGGAGTCCAGTCGGCAGATGCTAGAAATGAGCTGGGCTTAGGGGTCAGCGGTCCGAAAAGGGCGTTTTTATGCGACACAATCACGTTTGTCGCCTCGCTTGTTTTGCGATGTATGCTTGCCACATGGGCGAAAATCAAGAATTTGTACGGGAATTTCTGGTTGAAGCGGCCGAGAATCTCGATCAGCTCGATCGGGATCTGGTGGCGCTTGAAGAAAATCCTCGCGATCCCAAACGCTTGGCCAGCATTTTTCGCACTGTCCACACTATTAAAGGTACCAGCGGCTTCTTTGGATTTGCCAAGCTGGGCGCGATCACTCACAGCGGCGAGCACCTGCTGGGACAGTTGCGTGACGGCACGATCGAGCTCAACGATCGTGTCACAGGCGCGCTGCTCACGCTCGTCGATGCGGTGCGAACGATTCTCGATGCCATCGAACAAACCGGCAGCGAGGGGGATACCGACTTTCGCGATCTTTCCCAGACTCTTGTGCGGGTTGCCCAAGACGCCGTGTCAAATCGGCCATTGCAACGCAGCACCAGCGACATCGTTGTGACCCGCTTGCCCCTCACGCAGTTACCAACCGAGCCCGCCCCACAGGCCGCATCCCCAGCACTCCAACCATCTCCCACGCCAAAGCTGCCAGCCGTTCAGCCGGCGTTTCCCGTTTCCAAAGCGGCAGCAGAGCCTTCGATTCGAGTCGATGTGGGCCTGCTGGGATCGATTGTCGATCTGGTGGGTGAATTGGTACTGGCCCGCAATCAATTGCAGGCGACGGTGGGGGCCGACACTCCTGAACTCCTCAAAGTCGTGCAACGCATCCACACCGTCACCGGCGCTTTACAGAGTGCAGCGATGAAAACACGGATGCAGCCCATCGACCATGTGTTCAGCAAATTTCCGCGGATCGTCCGCGATCTGGCCGTGACCTGCGGCAAGGAAGTCCATCTGCAGATCGACGGAGCCGATACAGAGCTCGACCGCTCGCTGATCGAAACAATCCGCGATCCATTGGCACACCTGCTGCGCAACGCCGTCGATCACGGCATCGAAACGCCGACGGCCCGACTGACGAAAGGGAAGCCAGCGGCCGGCCGCCTCTCGCTCCGCGCGTTTCACGAAAGCGGTCAGGTGACTGTTGAGATCAAAGATGACGGCGGCGGGATACCCGTCGAGGCGGTGCGTCGCAAGGCCGTGGCCCGTGGTCTTGTGACGGCTGAAGAGGCACTCGCTCTGCCCGACGATCGCGTGCTGCAATTTATCTTTGAGCCGGGGTTCTCCACTGCCGCTCAAGTGACGGATGTCTCGGGTCGAGGCGTCGGCATGGATGTCGTTAAAACCAATATCGAATCGATTGGCGGCACTGTTGACATTGCCAGCCAAACCGATGTCGGCACAACGGTGCGAGTGCGCATTCCGCTCACACTGGCCATCATTCCAGCCTTGATTGTCAGTTCGCAGCAGCAGCGATTTGCCATTCCACAGGCCTATGTTCGCGAGTTGATCGCCCTCCGCAGCGATCGCCTGACGACGGCGCATTCCCAGCCAGAAGCAGCGGCGGCACAATTGAATCATGTGGAAGGGCTGGAAGGGGCTCCGATGCTGCGCGTGCGGGGCCGGCTTTTGCCTCTGGTGTTTCTCGATACGACGCTGGAGCCGACTTTTCAGCGAGCCACTTTGAGTAGCGGCACCGTCATCATTCTGCGGATCGACGACTACGAATTCGGGCTTGTTGTCGACACCGTGGGTTTCAATGCCGACATTGTCGTCAAGCCGATCGCGGCTGTGCTTGTCTCGCTGGGCCTCTACGCTGGCGCCACCGTCATGGGCGACGGGGCCGTCGTACTGATCCTCGATCCCCGAGGCATTGCGCACATGGCCCAGATCCCGCTGCGACCGCACGACTCGCAGAGTGACGAAGCCCTTGTGCGGGTGGTCAGCCAACCCCGCTACCTGCTGTGCGAAACAATCTCGGGCCGACGGGTGGCTGTGCCGCTGGAAGAAGTCGCTCGGTTGGAAACATTTCCGCGTGCCGATTTGGAACAGACCGCTGGCCGCACCGTCATTCACCGTGCCGGCCGCCTGATGGCTCTGGCCGATGCAGACGATCTGCTCGGGACGCACGCCCAGCAGAGAATCACAAATGATCTCTTTATGTCAAAGAGCGGCGTTGAGGGCCGGGTGGCCCAGGCTCGAGCTTCAACTGAGGCCCACGGCGTGACGGCTGTGATTCTTTCCACCGCCAGCGGTGAAGGCGATGTTGGCCTGCGGGTCGAACGCATTCTGGAAGTGGTCGAGCCTCAGACGCCGCTCAACTGCTCGCTCCGGGCAGTCGGTGTGCTGGGCACGATTGCAATTGCTGGTCGTGCCACCGAGGTGCTCGACGTGCGCACAGCACTCACCCCAAGGGCTCCTGATCACCCGCCGCAGGTTTCGCTATGAGCGTGTCGCACAGCCCGCCGCTAACCGATCCAGCCGCGAGTGCCCCCCGGCGCTCCTGTGCATTTTTAGTGGCTGGCCGCTGCTTTGCCGTCGATGCGGCCAGCGTCATCGAAGTGCTCCGCAGTCAAGCGATGACGCCTGTGCCGCGAGCGCATCGGGCGATCCGCGGCCTGCTCAATCTGCGCGGCCGCATCGTGCCGGCCATCGACATGCGCTATCGCCTTGGGCTCACCGACATGCCGGCCGATAAAAGCCCTACCAACATCGTGCTCGTCAGTGGCGGAGAGCTGTTTAGTCTGCTCGTCGATGAGTTGATTGATGTGATTGACATTCCCGCCGTGGCAATCGAGCAGCCCACGGCAGTGACCGAACACTTTTCAAGGGATGCAATTGAGGGCGTTTTTGCCGGCCCAAACGGTCTCGTGCATCTGTTGAGCATTGAGGCCATAGTGTCTGGGGTGATGGTGTCTACAGCCAATGAGTCGGAACGATCGGAAACACACATGGAGAAGACCCTGCGATGACAAGCGAGACGAGCGGTGCAATGAACCTGGCCCCCAGAATGTCTGACAATTTCCACCGTCACATCGGGCCGTCGTGGCTGACGAGACTCAAGCGGTTTTTTACCAATCCGCTTTTGCTGTCGCTGCTCCTTGTGTCGCTTGTGCCACTGGCCCTGATGGGCTACGCGACCTACCGCACCGCCTCTCAAGCACTCGACACGCAGGCCCAGTCGCAGTTGGAGGTTGTTCGGGCGATCACCAGCAAACAGGTGGAGCGCTATTTTTCCACCACAGAAGACCAGTTGCGGGCGTTGTCCGAAGACCGCATGGTGGCTGATGCCCTCACCGCATTTCGCGACGGATTTCAAACCATTCTCAAAGAAGATGCAATCGGAGAGGCCGAGCAAGCCAAGGCCCGCGAGGAATTGCAGTCGTATTACACCGGCGACTTTGCCGGTGAGTTTCGCCGCCGTAACGACAAAGAGATTGCCGCTGCGTCGCTCGGCGAATCTCTGGGAGACGAGGCTGCTTTCTTACAATACCTCTACATTCGCCAGAATGAAAATCCGCTCGGCTCTAAAGACAAACTCGACACTGCCGGCGACAAGTCGAGCTATTCCAAAACACACAGCACCTACCATCCGATCCTGCGAAGTTTTCTCAAGAAGTTTGGCCTTTACGACATCTTTTTAGTCGATGCCCAAAGTGGTGACGTGGTCTACTCCGTTTTTAAAGAGATCGACTTTGCCTCTTCGCTCAAGAGTGGGGCGTTTTCCGACACCTCCATCGGCCGTGTCTTTCGCGAGGCCGTCTCGTCGGGCCGGCGGGATTCGGTCTCCTTCAGCCATTTCGGCCCCTACCTTCCCTCCTTTGCTGCACCGGCAGGGTTTATAGCCGCCCCGATTCTGGACGGCCGCAAGGTGGCAGGCGTGATCATCTTCCAATTGCCGCTGGACCGCATCAACGCCGTCGTTGGAGAGACTCTGGGCATGGGCGAAACTGGTGAGACCTATGCGATTGGCTCGGATCGACTGTTTCGCAGCGACTCGCGTTTTCTCAAGGATCTGGGCGTTCAAACAACCATCTGCAATCCGAAGTTTAAGGTTGATACCGCTGCGGTGCGAAATGCGCTCGAAAACGGAACTTCGGGAACCGGCCGAACGCTCGACTACCGTGGCAAACAGGTGCTCTCCTCGTGGGGCCCAGCCACCATTCATCGAGGCGACGGCGTCGGCAATCAGGATGTGACATGGGCGATTATTTCAGAGATCGATCTGGCGGAAGTCTCTCGGCCGGTGGATGCTCTGAAAAACTTTGCCGGTCTGATTTTTGGCGTAACGGCACTGGGCGTTTTGCTACTCTCAATAAAAATTGCCCGGAGTTTTAATCTCGCTGCACAACGGCAGTTGGTGCTTGTCGAGGGGATCAAGGACAACACCCAGACACTCGCCGGTGCCTCGGAAGAGTTGACGAGCGTCAGCCAGCAGATGAGTGCGGCTGCCGAAGAGACTACAGCCCAGGCCAATCTTGTTTCCGCGGCGGCCGAACAGGTCAGCGGCAACACTAAAACAGTCTCCTCGTCAGTGGAAAATCTGGTGTCAAGCATTTACGAAATTGCCCGCAGCGCTCAAGATGCCGCCAGTATTTCCAGACAGTCTGTCGAGATGGCCCGGGCCACTTCGCGGACGATGGACGCGCTTGGACTGAGCAGCGGACAGATTGGGCAGGTTGTCAAAGTGATCACCACGATTGCCGAGCAGACCAACCTGCTGGCACTCAATGCCACGATCGAAGCAGCGCGCGCTGGCGAGGCTGGCAAGGGCTTTGCCGTGGTGGCCAACGAGGTCAAGGAATTGGCCCGGGAAACCGCAAAGGCCACTGAAGACATCAGCGTGAAGATTGAAACGATGCAGTCCGACACGCTGCGGGCCGTCACAGCAATTGGTGAAATCGTGGCAGTGATTGAAAAGATTGATGTGCTGCAGACGAAGATCGCCACGGCGGTTGAAGAGCAGTCGATGACAACCAGCGAAATCAGCCGCAACATAGCCGAGGCAACTGCCGGTTCCACTGAAATCGCCGAGAATATCGGGCAAGTCGCCCAGGCCGCCCAGAGCACAGCCGAGGGTGCTTCCAACGCGCAGTTGTCTTCTCAGGAGTTGGCGAGAATGGCGCAGAATCTACAGCGACTGGTCGAAGAGTATCGAGCTTGATCGGGGATCGAAGCGCGTGAACGCACTCATCGTTGACGATTCGAAACCGGTTCGAAGCATCCTCGCACGGATGCTCAAGGCACTCCACTTTGACTGCCACGAGGCAGCCAATGGCGAGGAGGCATTGGCCCTGCTCACGCAGATCAGTCGGCCCGATATCGTCACGGTCAACTGGCACATGCCGGTGATGGACGGCATTGAGTTGATCAAACGCCTGCGCACCGATCCGTCCTATCAAGGTCTGCGGCTGTTGATGGTTTCGACGGAGCAGGATCAAGACCGCATCGCCATGGCCCTGGATGCCGGAGCCGATGACTTTGTAGTCAAGCCCTTCACAGAAGCAGCCATCGGTCAAAAATTGATCGATCTAGGGGTTTGCTCTTTGTCGCAAGTGGCAACGAGCGTAGTCGCATCAAGGGCACCTGTCCGCGTGCTGATCGTCGATGACTCATTGACGATTCGCAGCGTGCTGGCGACGACGCTGGCCGGCGATCCGGAGCTTCAAGTGGTGGGAACCGCCGCTGACGGGCAGATTGGACTTGTGCGAATACGCGAGTCGAATCCCGACATCGTGCTGTTGGATGTGGAGATGCCTGTGATGGATGGGATCACGATGCTGCGCGAGTTGCGACGCATTCAGCCCCGACTGCCGGTGTTGATGTTTTCGAGCCTGACCGAACGCGGGGCAAAGGCCGCAATCGAGGCGCTCGTGGCCGGAGCCAACGATTATGTGGCCAAGCCTCAGGGCTCTAACCTTGCCGATGTGACCGCTCGGATTCGGGCAGAGATCATTCCCAGGATCAAGCAACTTGTGCCCCGCCGTCAGGAGGCAGCAGATTTTTCGGGCGGGCGTTTAGTGCCTGCTCAAACCCCTGCCCACTCCCCGCGTGTGCCGCGGCGGGTGCGGAGCGAAAAGATCGCTGCTGTTGTCGTGGCTGTATCGACCGGAGGCCCGAGTGCCTTGGCCGATTTTTTACCTGCTTTTATCAGCCCCTCCAGCGTGCCTGTCTTGATCGTGCAGCACATGCCGCCGGTGTTTACCAGCCATTTAGCCCAGCGGCTCACGCACATCTGCAACCTGCCTGTGCGCGAGGCCCAAAGCGGCCATGTGCTTGCGGCCGGCGACATTCTCTTGGCACCGGGGGGCATGCACATGGAGGTCGTCAAGACGGGATCGACCGTGACCGTTGGCCTGACAAGTGCGGCCCCTGAAAACTCCTGCCGCCCTTCAGCCGATGTGCTTTTTCGAAGCGCTGCTAAGACATGGGGAGCAGGCACGCTAGCGGTGGTGCTGACGGGCATGGGTCGCGATGGCTTCCAGGGTTGCGAGGCGATCGTGGCGGCCGGAGGGGATGTGCTCGCCCAGGATGAATCGACCAGCGTTGTCTGGGGCATGCCCGGCCATGTGGCCCGAGCAGGATTGGCCGATGCTATTTTACCGCTCTCGCAGCTCGGCGTTGAAGTCTCGCTACGGCTCAAGCGGCGGGTGTTGTGAATCTGAAATGAAGAACACTCTTGTGACGGTGAGCGCGCCACAATTTGCATTCCTGCGAGAGTTTCTCAAACGGCGCAGTGGAGTTGTCCTCGACGAAAACAAAATCTATCTCGTGGTGGCCCGTCTTTTGCCGGTGATGCGGCAACGCGGCAGCACGAGCCTTGATGCGCTCTTAGATCGCATTCGTACGGCCAGCGACCCAGCCATCGAGCGAGATATTCTCAATGCGATGATGACGCACGAAACCTCGTTTTTCCGTGATAAAGCCCCGTTTGAAACGCTCAAGCAGTTGATTCCCACACTGGTGCAAAGCCGGGGGCCGATGCGGCAGTTGGTGTTGTGGTCGGCGGCGAGTTCCACCGGCCAAGAGGCCTACAGCATGGCGATTCTCCTCAACGAACACTTTCGCGATCTGCTGGCCACCTGGAAAATTCGGATCATCGCCACCGACATCTCCGATGTTGTGCTGACGCGGGCCCGCGAAGGGGTTTACAGTGAACTGGAAATCGTTCGCGGCCTCTCGCCGCTGTTGTTAAAAAAATACTTCACCCCTTTTCAGGGCAAGTGGAGCATCTCGCAAGACTGCCGCCGGCTGGTTGAATTTAGGCAGTTGAATCTCAACGATCCATGGCCGACGATCCCTCCTTGTGACATTATTTTCCTTCGCAATGTGCTGCTCTATTTTGCCGTGCCAACCAGGAGGGCAATTCTCGATGCGATGCGAAAAACCGTCCGCCCCGATGGAGCCCTCTTTTTGGGCGGCGCCGAAACAATGCTGGGCGTCAACGACGGCTATGAGCGACTGACTGGCACACACTGCAGCTACTACCGCGCCAAACGCTAAGAATAAAGGCTCGACTTGCCGCTCAGCCAGTCCACTCGATGCCCAAAATAGAGACATCGTCCAAGGGTCCCTTGGGCTCACACCACGCCTGCACTGCATCGAGCAGTGCCACAACGCCGGTTTCCAGAGACTGCGATCGGACCGCCTCGATCGCGGCCGTCATCCGCTCATTCCCCATTTGATCAAGCGCCTCGTTCATCGCCTCGGGCACACCGTCGGAATAGAGATAGATGCGGTCGCCTGGCTTTAACTCAAGCACATGTTCTTCGTACTCGATGTCGGGCACATAACCGATCGGAAAACTCTCGCATTCAATCAGTTCAAGCGGGCCCTCCCGAGACATGCGGGCCAGCGGCGGATGGCCTCCCGACACAAAACGCAGATGCCCGGTGGGCGTGTGCAAAACGCCGTAAATAAATGTGAAGTAGAGACCGGCCTGTTCGTCGGCTTGGAACAATCGGTTCAACTGCGTGGCTACTTCGGCAGGCCCAACGACAACCGGTGGACCGCCCTCTTTGCCGGGACGCACGAGCAGTGACGAGTCGGAAACTTTTGGCGAGAGAAAAGCGCCGATCGTGACGGCCAACAGCGACGAGGGCACGCCGTGGCCGCTGACATCGACGACAAACAAGCCGACATGCTCGTTGTCAAGCTGGAAAACATTGAGCAAATCTCCGGCCAACTCTTGGCAGGGCACATACCTCCAAGCGACCGTGGCCGACGGTATCGTGATCGCCAAAGCGGGCAACAGCGACTGCTGAACCTTGGCCGCCGCCTTTAGATCTCGCACCATTCGCTTGTTGCTGTGCTCAATCTTCTCGTTGAGTTGGGTGAGCTCGGTATTAGCGTGCTGGAGTTGATCCTTGGCCACCGACAAAGCCTGATTGGTAACGATCAATTCTTTATTTTTTGTGACGGCATTTTCAAATGTCGACACGAGGAGATTGAGCACCTGCTGTCGGCCCGCCTTCACGCGAAACTTCTGCCCTGCCAGACCAACTTCCAGCACCACCCCTCCAGCATCGTCGCTGGCATCCAGTGGCGTATCCAAAAGTGCGTCCATGCGAGCCAGCAGGTAGGTGGCTTCGTAGGGCTTGGTGACATAATTATCAGCGCCGGCATCGAGGCCTCGAATGATGTCGAGGGGATCGGCCAGAGTGGAGAGCAAAATCAGCGGGATCGTTCTCAGAGCCGGGTCTTTTTTTACCGCAGCACACAGCTCGTAGCCGGTCATTTCCGGCATTTCGATATCGGAGACGATGATCGCCGGCCGCCGCTCGCGGACCATTCTCAGAGCCTCAGCGCCGTTGATCGCCCAGCGCACTGTGTGACCTGCAGCCAGCAAAGAACGCTCGAGCATCTTGGCCTGAATGCGGCTGTCTTCGGCAATCAGCACATCCACGCAGCGTCGCGGCTGAACTGTTGATTCGCCCGGCGATGCTCCGGCGGGAGGAGCGGCGACTGGAGCATTCATGGCGGGCATCCGTGGCGGGCGGCTATTGTGCAAATGCGGCCAAGGCTTCCGCTTCATCTTTGTGAATCGAGAACAGCTTGTTGAGGTTTGTCAGCTTGAAGACCTCATAAATCTGTGGCCGGATGCTGCACATTTTCAACTTCCCCTTCAATCCTCCCACCTTGCGATGAATCTTGCCGAGCAAGCCCAGCATGGCACTCGACATGAATTCCACATTGTGGAAATCCAGGAGCAACTCGATTCCCGCGCGGTCGTTGATCAGACGCAGCAATTCAACATTGAGTTCGTCGAGGGCTCCTTCGTCAAGAATCTTACTGTCTTTGAATGTGGCAACCGTCACGAGGTCATTGTTTGAGACTTCAATTTTGCGGTAGAGATCGGCACTCATAACGGATTCCTCATAAAAGGCTGGGGCTGAGAGTCTAAGGCCAGTTGGATCGACAGCAGTATAATCTGCCGCAACGGGCATGCTACTCGGGGGTCATCGCTGCGGCCGGCAGCAGCCATTCGCGGCAAAACAACTGCTCCCCAACGCGTCCGGTTGCCATTTCAAGGAATTGCTGGGGGGTCTGGCGATTGGCCAGTTCGATGCGACTGCCCAGTGCGCCGACCGGGGGCGGATCGTTGAGACCCAGCCTCACGATGGCGAGGTCATCCTTTCCAGCTACTGGCACGGCCGTCTGGGATTGCCCCACCGGCAAGCCTCGAATTGTCGCGCCGGGCAAGAGCATGTGGTGCAATTCGGCGGCCGCACGAAAGTTTTGCGGCACCCAGACAACGCGGTTTACCGCAACGGCAATCGTATCTGGAGCAAACGTGCCCAGCGGCGCGTCGAAGACCGTGAGAAAGCTGGCGATCGAAAGCATCGCGGCCAACGATGCCGGCACCGCCGCTGCCCAGAGGTGGCGGCGGTCGATAAAGGCCACCACCGACAGCGTGATCGTTCCCAACACAAAGAGCCAGTGCCACCAGCCAAAGATGCCGCTGCCAGATTGTTGACAAAGGAGCATCGAGAGCCACGCCACTAAGATTCCAATCAGCCCCGATCCAAAAAGCGTCGTCATCAAGGCCTGCGGCAAGAGCCTGTGCCAGTGCAATGCCATCAGCACAGCGATTGCGGGCATCGCTACAATCAGATACCGGCCAGACCGCTGCGTGGGAATGCAGAAGACCAGAAAAACAACGATCACCCAGATCCAGAGAAGTTTTTCCTGTTCACTTGCTTGGTTGCGATGCTGCCAACCGCGGATCATCGTGCCGGCCAACGGGAACGCTAGGAGTCCGGCGTTTAAAAACCATCCCAGCGAAAATCCCCAGACACTCTTGCGGCTCCAGAGCAATGCGCCCAGATAGCTTGGCCGACCATCATTCATTTTGCCGAGGTTTTCGTAAACAACAAACTCGTTCCAGATCGCCTGCGGATCAGGATCGAGCAAAAACCACAGACTGAAGATGCCCAGCGAGAAAATGGCTGTGATCGCCAGGCCCGGCGCAGATCGCATCAGGAAGGGCTTCCACTGCCAGTTGCAGGCCCGCAGATGCCAGAGCGTCAAAGCGATACCGATCGGCAAGAGTTGCGCGAAAGACTTTGTGAGCAATGCCATTCCAGCAGATGCGCCGACAAGAAGCGGAAAAAGAAGCCGTGAGCGAAACGATTGGGGTCGCCACCAGAGCATGACAAACAAACAAAGAAACACCCAGAATGTCTCGGGAGGGTTCGTAAGAAAGGGCCGGCCGTAACGGTAGGTGCTGAGAAATGCGAGATAGAGTGCGGCGGCAAACATCCCGGCGGCAGCCTGCCGACCGGCTTCACGCCATGCCAGCAATCCGACTAACAAAGCAGTCGCACATGTCCAGACGAGGCTCGGCCAACGCAGCCTCCAGAGCGACCATTGACGCCCTGAGTCGGTGGAGATGATGCCCTGCCAAAAGAGCAGCGGCGGCTTGGTGTTGACCATGTCGGGCATCTCAGACTCCAGCGGCAACCAGTGACCGCTGGCTGCTGTGGCCCGGGTGATCTGCGCATAGATCATCTCATCCCCATTGCCCATGATGTGCAGCGAGCCAAGACCGTAGAGATGGGTGAGGATCGCCAAGGCCAGCACCGTAATGCCAACGCCATACGCCCGAGGCCAGCCCGCTGGCGGCTGTGTTAAATGTGGCACATGCGACGGGGGTTCGAGATGATTCAATGCTGTCGAGATCGAATGAGTGAGAGGATCTTAGAGTCGCCGCATAGTCTGATCGAAGAAAGTTGATTCTGCCAAACAGGGATGCATAAGGCAGCGAATCTTACGCCGATACAGCGACAACGACATCGTGAAACAGCAGATACTCGACATCCCTCAATCTGGCCTCCGATTCTAAAGGGAGCGATCCTTTGGGCTGTTCGCTCATCGCCAGACGCCGTCGCTTGCGCGAGGCCTCCCATGCCGACCAGCTCTCGGCAAAAGCCCGGGCTGGATCGGTGGCATGCATCAAGCGATCTGCCATCTCGCTGCCCAGATAGAGCGTGCCGACAGCTTCCATCTCCGGAAACATTTCGATGCGAACCGCATCGCACCCCACAGCCCGCGCGTTGCCAAAGCAAACCCAGCCATCAACGCCATCGTAGCTCAACGATACCTCCAGCGGCATTTCCCCGCTGTCTGCCACGAGTCGCGGGCCACTGGCCGTTTCCAACAGGCGAATACTCTGGCTGGCAGAGCGATCGCGTAGCCAGCAGCGGGCGATTTCCAGCGTGGTTGTTCGCATTTTTTGGCGAGCAGGCGACCCACGGCCAACACCAGCCACGCGCACAAGCACAAGCCCCCGTGGCGGTGGCATGCCAGCTTTCAATGCTTCTGTGGGCGTTTGAATGTGCATTGTTAAAAGGGCCAACCTCTACGCTGCGGGTGGCGCTGGACTACGCGCTGGAATACGCGATGGGGTCGCTGGCGTGCCTTCCCAGCAGGTGCCGCTGGGAATGTGTTCCCCCTTGGAGACAAGTGTCAGCGGCCCCAGGCGGCAGTCGTCTCCTAGGCTGCCGTCGTAGAGCACTGTTGTGCGCACGCCAAGGGTCGCACGGCTGCCGATTTTTACTCTGCCAATACGCATCACTCGGTCTTCAAAGAGATGTGTTTGTGGTCCACTCGAGGCATTCAGTTCGGCCTCGTCTCCAATCTCGACGCAATCAAATTCTGTGATATCGGTTGTGTTGAGCCAAACACCGTGGCCGATCGTGACGCCCAGCGATCGAAAGGCCCACGGCAGCATGGGCGTGCCTCGCAAAAAGTCGAGCAGGGCAGGCACCGCCAGCGACTCATGCAGGATTGTGACCGCTTCACTGGTCCAAACAAAAAGCGTCCACATCGGTGCCAGACGGGGACGGTAGCGACCAATCAAAAACCACTTGGACACAAAGACAAATGCAAAAGCCAGGCCGGCATAAATCAAACCCGCACAGGTGAGGGCGATCATAAAACCGATCCCGTCGCTTTCCTCAAGGTAGGAAAAGGTTTCATACACCGTGACATAGCCGATCGCGATCACAAAGGCTGGCGGCACAATAATCCGCCACGCTTCGATTAGCCCTCGCGCCACACGCCGCGAGCGGGAAGGCCTCAATGTCAGCGACGGGTCTTGAAGGGTGATCGGTTCGCGGGCTGGCAAGAGCATCGGCGGCGCACCCATCCAGGTTTGTCCAGACTCCATCTGATCGTTGGTCGGTGCACTCGACTGCACACCCAAGAGAACATCCTCGGGAAAGATCGCGCCATCGGCAACATACGCACCATTGCCAATAAAAGAGCGGTTGCCAATGCGGGTGCGTTTGAGCGTCATCCAACCTCCGCGCTGCTCTTCGTCACCGAGCATCGCACCGTCGGCGATGAATGCTTCGTCGCCGAGCTCCAGCAATTCTGGAACGATTCCCTCAACAGTGGAGACTTCCGCGTCGCGGCCAACTTTTGCACCCAACAGTCGCAGCCAAGCCGCCACATAGACCGACGCATAGAGCCCGTGCACCACTTGCAGTGAGGTGTCGAGAATCGCCGAACGGTGCCACTTCCAAAAGAAGTCGAGGCTCGTAAGCGAATAGCGACCCTCTTTTTGTTGAGGCAAACAGCGGCTCAAGAGACCAGCCATCAGGATCGTGATTGCAATTAACACCGCCGCCGCCGGCAGCGCCAGCAGGAAAAATATTGGCAGCGATTCCCACCACGACAAGTCGCTTTCAAAAAGGTCGAGCCAGCGGGCATCAACTACGTCGATGAAGACAAAACTGGGAAAAACAGGGATGTAAAAAAGGATCGCGATAACAGCCGATCCAACGGCAAAGCCAGCCAATCGCAGGCCTTCGCTCAGACGTCCAAGCGATTGGGGTCGGACGGGCAGTGTGAGTGCCGCGGTGGATCGGCAGGCCGGAGCACCAACCCATGTTTCTCCATCGGGAATACGCCAACCGTCTGCCAGAGCGGATTGAGCTCCCAGAGTCGCAGCCTGTCCGACAGCCGTGTCGTTTTCCAAAACAGCGTATGAGTCGACTGTGGCATCGTCCCCGATCGTCACAGCGCCGATGATCAGTTGCCCACCGGCAACGCGGGCGTTTTCAATCGTCACAAATGTTCCCAGACAGACTCGCTCGCCGATCGACAATAATTCTGGCACGGCGACAGTGCCAGAATTCATGACGCAGTGGCGACCCACTTTCGCGCCGAGCAAGCGCAGGTAAAGCGACTTCCAGGGTGAGCCGGCAATCAAATGCACGGCCGGTATTTCGCTCAGACGCGCGCCCAACCACCAGCGAAAATAGGTGACTCCCCAGAGCGGATAGCGACCGGCCCGAAGCCGTCCAACCAGAATGCGTCGCAGAATCGCGCCCACCGGAAATGAGAGTGCTAGGCAGAGAATGTACGTGCCCAGTGCAGCGGCAATCGCTTGCAACTCGCTATCCCCCGGATGTCCAGTCAGCCAGTGGTAGGCGAAAAATGGAGCCAGCCACTGCGTCATATTCAAGAGGATCAGCCCCGGCAAACAGGCCGTCTGAGCAAGTCCACAGAGAAAGCGTCTGGCCAGTGGAGCACTGACATGAGGCACTTTGACTGCTGCCGGAGCAGCGTGGCTGAGTGCTGCCATGGCCGCCGCAATGGCCCCAAGCGTGCTGCTGCGGTAGATGTGTTGCACGCCGATACTGGAGTAACGAGGAATTTGGCGAAGTCGTGTGACGAGACGTGCTGCCAGCAGCGAGTGCCCGCCCAGATCGGAGAAGAAATCGACTTGAGACTCCAGGCGTTTGGCCGGAAACAAATCGGCCAGCACAAGCCACAGCGATTCCTCGTGCGCATTGGCCGCAGGCGACGAGTCTTCACTCGGGGCACTTGTCAGGGGGAGCGCGCGCAGAGCGTTTGCATCGACCTTGCCCGAACTCAGTCGCGGCAAGCGATCGAGAAACTCAATCTGCGCTGGCAGCATGTACGCGGGCAGTCGGGCCGCCAGAGCCGATCGCAGGCGGAGAACATCGACGGCCGATCGACTCGCAACGGCGAAAGCGACCACCGCATCGCTCCCCTGCAGTGGTCGCACAACGACAGCGGCAGCGCCGATGCCGGGTTGGTCAGCGAGTGCAGCGGAAATTTCATCGAGTTCGATGCGAAATCCACGCAGCTTGACCTGATTGTCCATGCGACCCTGACAGCAGATGTTGCCAGTCGCATCGAAAAAGCCGATGTCGCCGGTGAGATAGCCTCGCTGGCCGTCAATCTGCACAAATCGTGCGAGAGTGAGTTCCTCGCGGCCAACATAGCCCGGCGAAAGTCCCGGACCAAAGACGACGATTTCACCGGTGGCACCGCTGGGCAATAAGCGGTGCTCGGGATCGCAGATGCCGATGCCATAATTGGGCAAGGGCTTGCCGATCGTCACCCCCTGCCCTGGCTGAAGTTCGGCCACTGTTGCCGTGACTGTGATCTCGGTCGGACCGTAGGTGTTAAAAACGCGGTACGATTTCCCCGTGATTCTTTCGGCGAGCGCCACACAACAGGCCTCGCCACCTACATTGAGCAACCGCAGGGTGGAAGGCAGATTTTCCACCAGCGACAATAAGGTTGGCACCGCGTGCAGGACAGTGATGCCTTGATCGTGGAGCGCAGCCTCGACCGCATCCGGGTCGGTGACTGTCGTGGCGGGTGCGATCCAGAGTGTGGCCCCGACGAGAAAGGAAATCCAAATCTCCTCCAGCGACATGTCGAATGCCAGAGAAAACCCTTGATACACCCTGTCTGTGGAGCAGATCCCCAAAACTTCATTTTCGCTGCGCAGAAAGTGACAGATGCTCTGCTGCGTAATCGCAATGCTTTTGGGTTCACCGGTGGAACCCGATGTCGCAATGATGTAGGCGGTGTCGGCCCCGCTGGCTGGGTGAAGGCGTGCACGTGCGGAGGATTTTTCTAACTCGGAAATCAACAGTGGCTCCAGAGGCCATTGTAGATCCCGCTCTCGCAGCCGTTGGGCTCCGGCAGCATCCGTCACGACAAAACATTTTCGCTCTGGGCTGCGAACGGTTTGCATGCCGTGCACAAAGCGGTCAATCGGCACGGCAGCATCGAAGGCCAGCCAGGCCGCTCCAGCCAAGGCGATGCCGGCCTGAGCCACAATCAACGCCTGCCCGCGGGGCAGCCAGAGGCCTACGCAGGTGCCGGGCCCGCAACCCTTGGCCGACAGAGCTTGAGCAATCCGGTCGGCTCGATCGAGCAGATCGGCGTAGGAGACAAATCCATCGCCGTCTTCCAAAGCGTGGGCAGCGGGACAGCGGGCAGCAGTCGCTCGCAGAATATCGGCGAGAGTTTCAGTACGAATTAAATCAGGACGGACGGGTCCCCAGAGGATCATGGACCAGAGGATAGCGTAAATCGATCCGAGCAACGACCTTTGCAACATCTCTGCTATGAAATTAAAATCCACACGCTCTACTGCTTTTAACAGACCGATCGTTCCCCGGCCATTCACGCACCTTTTTGTATTGGGCGTTTTTGCCAGCCCATCGACCCCGCCCCTGATCGACATCCGGGTGAGCAGCGACCCAGGGCACTGGTTTTTGAGTTCCGCGAAGGACTCGCGTGCATCGCTGTATCTATAGAGAATGCGGCGACGAAGTTTCAGATGCAGGGTGACCTGCACCCATGAATGACGTCAGTTCTTAAGTTAGGGTTTTGGCCCTCCAACAGACCGGCTGCGTCTCCTTATCGGGCTGTGAACGATTACTGTGCAGAGCAGCGTCTTGCCTGCCCACTTAGCAGGCAGCGTCGTGCCGTAAAACGACACTTCCGAGGTGGCAATTATCAGCGTATCTCTTTTCTGGAAAGACATTTACGCGATCGCAAGTCCTCTCCAACTTGCCAGTCCAGCCTGACTTCGGTACGGCGTTTGCATTCAAAGAATCTGCTGATTTTCCGCACAGTTGCTTCATT
>Ga0105052_10000097_pt1 | contig 99072 bp, 77 predicted proteins | sample FRY03_FD_78094 | JGI IMG/M metagenome (GOLD analysis project Ga0105052, IMG submission 78094) | Freshwater microbial communities from Lake Fryxell liftoff mats and glacier meltwater in Antarctica - FRY-03 | ecosystem: Environmental > Aquatic > Freshwater > Ice > Glacier meltwater ... | reverse complement strand
CGCGGTGCGAGGTCGGAATTCCCGATGGGTCGGTTCGCGCCACTCTTGCAGGACTTTGGGGATCTGGGTGGCGGTGATGGCGCGGCAGTCGAGGGCCCGGACGATGAGGTCGTGGGCTTTGCGACCGAGGATTGCCTTTCCATCAAGGAAAAGTGGAAGGACATCCGGGGCATCATGCGTTACCGGAAGACATCCTACCTCGAGCGCGCCAAACCGGTCTACCTCAACGTCGCGGAGGTCGAGGTCGAATATAAGGTCTCTCCACACAAGGTGAAACTCGACGGCATGGATCTCGCCGCCTACCGCAGCCGGGTCGAGTCCGTCCTCATGGGACTCTACGATCAACCCAAACCCCACCCCTTGCTCGGGCAGGTCGGGGCGGGCACGGATGCCATCGTGGCTGCCATCGCCCGCAAGCGCAATCTCCGCCTGCTTCCCTCCCCTGCACTTGCCGCCAACCAGCTCGGCCTCAGCACCCAAGTTCCCGCCCGGATCGTCTATCACACCGATGGCGCACCCACCCACCTGAGCCTCGGCAATCTCCAGATCGACTTCCGCCGGAATACCGGTCGCCTCCTCAGCCTCGCCGGCCGCAGTAGCGGACTGGTCGCCCAGGCACTCCGGGATGTCGGCAAGGATCATGTCACCGACGATCACCTTAACCGCATCCGCGCCCATCTCCCCGCCAGCGCCCGCAAACAACTCCTCCAGGATCTCGCGCAGGTGCCCGCCTGGATGCGTTCCCATTTCCGCCAAATCGCCCGCAACGATGACTGACCTGATCTTTCAAAGCCGATGAAAGCTCTCCTCAGTCTCCGTTTCTGAGCTTGATTCTTATGCACATCCGCCTAATTTCTCCTTTACAAAAGGAGAAATAACGCAATAAGCATCCTCGATGAAAGGAGAAATACACGAAACACTTAGGGAGAAACTCGCGTCCTCGCTGGTGGCCGAAATCCCCTTGCTGACTCGCCGGGAAATCCGTCTCCCGGTCGTCCCCGGTAAGGCTCTCGCCGTGATCGGCATGCGCCGCAGCGGTAAAACCTGCTTCTTGTGGCAGTGCCTCCGTGACCAACTCGACGCTGGCGCTCCGAGGGAATCACTGGTTTTTCTCAACTTTGAGGACGACCGCCTCGCGGGCATGGAAGCCTCCGATCTTTCCTTCTTGCTGGAGGAATACTACCGCCTGCATCCGGAGTTCCGCGACGCGCAACAGGTCACCTTGTTCCTCGACGAAATCCAACTTGTCCCCGGCTGGGAAACCTTCGCCCGTCGGGTGCTGGATAGCGAAAAAATCCGGCTGTTCCTTTCCGGCTCCTCCGCCACCATGCTCAGCCGCGAAGTCGCCACCAGTATGCGCGGCCGCGCCATGGAGATCACGGTCTTCCCATTCAGTTTTCGTGAAGCTCTGGCACACAAAAAACTCCTTCCAGAAAAGGAATGGCACGCTCTCCCAAAAGCCCGTCGCACGACCCTTGCAAAAGCCTTCCGCGACTACCTGACCGAAGGCGGTTTCCCGGATGCCCAAAGCATCGATACGCGGGATCGCAGGCCGCTGCTTCAAGGCTACGTCGATGTCGCCGTCCTGCGGGACATCATCGAGCGCCATGGCATCTCCAATCCCGTCGCCCTCCGCTGGCTGCAGCGCCACCTCCTTGGCAATCCCACCGCGCCCTTCAGCATTCAGAAATTCTACGAGGCCCTGAAATCGCAAGGTTTGCCGGTATCCAAGGACAGCCTGCACGCCTTCCTCGCTCACTTTGAGGACGCCTTCCTCATCCGCACCACCTCACTGCTCACCGCTTCCGAGCGCCAGCGAATGGTCAATCCCCGCAAAGCCTATCCCATCGATCCCGGCCTGATCCCAATCTACGAGCGTGTCGGAAGAGCCAACCTCGGCCATGCCCTCGAAACCGCCGTCCTGATCGAACTCCAGCGCCGGGGTTGCGAACTCCACTACCTGCGCACTCCGCAAGGAAACGAAGTCGATTTTCATGCCGTCGACCCCACCGGCCAGACCCTTCTCGTCCAGGTCTGCGCCGATGCCACCGATCCAAAAACCTTCGAACGCGAAACCTGCTCGCTTCTCGAAGCTCATGCCGTCCATCCCGAGGCCCGCCTCATCCTGATCCTCCTCGAATCCCTCCCGCCCGGCACCAGCACACCCGAAAAAATCGAAGTCATCCCCGCCATTCCGTGGTTTCTGAATCAAAGTATGAAGGAAGAAGGATGAAAATGACAACGACCTCGTTGAGCGAACGACGGAGTTTGCGCTTCGTATCGTGCGAATGTTTGTGGCTTTGCCGAAGGTCGAGGAGGCTCGGGTTTTGGGAAAACAAGTTCTCCGCTCCGGCACTTCGGTCGGTGCCAATTACCGCGAAGCCCAACGCGCCCGATCCAAGGCCGAATTCATCGCTCATCCTTTCTCCAAATGACCTCCACTTTTAAATCCAAGATCGACGCCATCTGGCTCGATTTCTACTCCGGCGGATCACCAATCCGATCACCGTCATCGAGCAGATCTCCTACCTCATGTTCGCCCGCCTGCTCGACCTCTCCGAGTCCCGGGAAGAGAAGCGCGCCGCCCGACTCAAGAAGGTCGATTTCAAGCGCGTCTTCCCAGAGTCGAAGCAACACCTCCGCTGGTCCCAGCTCCGCCAACTCGGCGGGGATGAATGCTCAGGGTCGTCCGCGACGAGTTCTTCCCTTTCCTCCGCACCGAGATCCAGCAGCACTGCGCTTTGGGGAAATTCCTGAAAGCCGCCAACTGCCTCATCCCCTCCGGCAACCTCCTTGTCCGCGCCGTCAATGCCATCGACGGGCTCCCGCTCACCCAGGGCGACTTCGCCCATGGTTTCGATTTCGATAGCACCATGCTCCGCATCGCCGCGATGAACCTCCTGCTCCACGGCATCGAGCACCCCGCCATCTCTCTGATGCCCATTCCATCTATGTTTGCCCAATGAATCGGAAATGGGCCTCATGTTCCACAGCGGGGACCCTGAGCTTCAACCACGAATTACTCGAAATTAACAAGGAACTCGGACTGCAGTTCAAGCTCCAAGCTCCGTAATCCTTAGTAAACTCACTCCGCTTCCGTAGGTGCCTTCAAGGATTGCTCCAATTCGGCCTCCTCACGAATCGGGTAGTAATCCTTCAACATCCAGTAACAAATGGGGCCGGTCATCGCGACATAAAGCCAGATCATGAAAACCTTGGGAGCCAGCTTGCGATGCTTTGCAAAATCCCGCGTCCACGCATGCACGAACGTCAAAAGGATGAAGGGAAAGCTCACCGCTGCCGCGATGATGTGGGTGATGAGAATCACGAGGTAGACCGTTCGGGCACTTCCTACGATCGTCTTTTCTTCATCACTCACCACGCGATCGCCATCAAGGTCGCCAAACTTCGTTTCAACGGTCGTGAAGTGATACGCCACGTAGCAGAGAAGGAAGATTCCGGAGAGCACGAGCGCGCTCGTCATCCATCGTTGGTGGGCGCGATGGGCTTTGCGGTAGATGCTCCAAAGCCCAGCCAGAAGGCAGGCCGCGACCAAGGTGTTGATTCCGGCCACGATCCTTGGGAGATGACTAATCATCTCCAAGGCCTCGGCTGAAACAGGAATTTTATAGGGTGATCGCATCATCACCACGAGCCCAAGGACCAGGATCGTGACGACCCAAACGAGCTTTTTTAAAAAACGGGCCCGATTCTTGAGAACCGGCCCGCTGAAGGGAGAAGAGGAATCCATAGCTATTTCTTGATTTCGACGAGGGCATTCTTCACTTTATCGCGCAGGACATCAAGCTCAACTCCGGCATGCCACTTCGTGATCATGGTGTCGCCACGATAGACCTGAATGCCGAGATCGTGAGCCCACTTGCCTTTTGCCGCGGCCTCGATCGGTTCGGTCCGCTCACGGATGTCACCGAAGAGCATTTCGTTCCGCATGTAATCCCAGAGCGCCTTCCGCTCGGTCTCGAGGAACCACCAGTTAGCGACATCGACATCGAGTAATTCACGAATCTCTTGCTGTTTTTCAGGAGTATCGTCATCGGGATCGACCGAGAAACAAATCACGCGAAAATTGGGATCATCCTTAAACTCGCGATACACTTTGAGGAGGTGCTCAGCGTTGCGCTCGGCACACATCGGGCAACTCACGTAAAACTGCACGGCCAACCACACCTTGTCGTGCAGATCCGAAATCTTCACCTTACTACCATCCTGCCGCTCCAGTTCGAGGTCCGTCTCCAGCACTTTAATTTCCGAGACTTCTTCCTTGCCGGCGTCCACGATGGGATCCCCTTGATCACGATTTTCCTTGCGAAGCGTGGTGAGGAACCACGACATGCCGAAGATGGCAATCGAGATCACCGCGACCCCGGCATAGATGAGTTTAATTTTCTTTTGATCGGTCATTTTTGTCCTTTCTCGTTTGGATTGTCGTAGAGGTATTTGATGGAGGTAATCAGCGTTTCTCGAAGCTTCGGAGTGGTCATGTAAGGCGGCATCAGCTCTTTCTCAGGGTGCTCCTTTTGTGCCGTCGCAAACTTCTCTTCCATCTCCACCACGGTTGCAAAGTCCCAGCCGTAGTTCGAATCAGGGATTCCGCGGACGTGCAGAAATTGATCGAGCATGACCAGGCGGGTGTCGTATTCGAAGCGCCCATCCTTCTCGATCGGCATTTGGTTAAAGCGAAGCTTGGTTTTGGTGAAAGAGCGGAGGGATGATTTGGAGCCATCATCGGCTGCGACCCGCCAGACTTCCGGTTCCTTGCCGTATTCGGCCAGGACGCCCGCCATTTCTTCGGGAGCGGTATTGGAGCCATCGAGCACGAAGATCAGAATGACCGGCTTCTCAAGAGCATCCTTAAAGGCATCCATTATTTCGCGAAGGGCGTCGAGAGAGGGCCGGGACTCGGGTTGAATCTCCTTTGAGAGCGTCAGGACGAGCGTGACCTTCCCTTTAAGTTCCTGAAGATTCCGAATCTCACCATCGGCGGTGAGTAAATCGACCTCGGTCTCGGTGATTTTCGCCTCGAGGCTCGGGCGCTCACTATCGGCCGTCCTCTTCTGATACTGGAGGTAAGAATACTGCAGAAAAATTCCGCTAAATACCATGAAGATGACGATCTTGATCGCCGTCGAGCGCAACTTTTTCGGGTCGCGATCTGCCGGTTCTAATTTGCTGACGTCCACTGCGGCGGAAATTACCTCAGCTCCACGCAAAGGCAAGGCCAAGCAGCGCGATAGGCAGATAGATTAAGGTCCCCAAAAAGGCCTTCCTCATCGGTCCGCGTTCGCCCGAGGCTTGATATTTCAGAATGGGCGTCATTAAAAAGACCACGAAGAACCCGTGGGCCAGCGCGACCGACCAATGAAAGAGCCCTGCAAAAGCCCCCCAGCCCACCAAAGCGATGAGGAAAATCGAGAACATGATAAAGAGCCTAGCGGTTTTTCCTCCGGAAGCGTCGCCGTTCGACCACATCTGATAGCCGGCCTCCTCGTATTCCTCGCGACAGAGCCAACTGATGGCCACGAAGTGCGGAAGCTGCCAAAAGAAGAGCAGCGCAAATAGGAACCAACCACCGACTTCCCACAATCCACCATCCGCCCCCACCCAACCGATGAGCGGAGGAATCGCCCCCGGAATTGCTCCGACCAGGGTGTTGGTGGAATGCCACTTTTTCATCGGCGTGTAGACGAAGACATAAATCGCAATCGTGGCCGCCGCGAGAATAGCGGCCTCGGCATTGACCATCACGATTAAGTGAATCACCCCGAATGCGGCGAGTCCCCAAGCAATCGCGAAGGCCTTGATCACGGTCATTCTTTGGGAAGGCAGGGGCCGGTCCGCCGTCCGTTTCATGCGGGCGTCGTCCTCAATCTCCATCAACTGATTAAAGGCCGCCGATCCGAAGGCGCAGGCCGCCGTCCCCAGAAGGGTGTGAAAGAGAAGCAGCCACTTCCCCGACATTCCGCCCAAGCCCTTGGCGGCAAGGTAGAAGCCGAAAAGTGTCGTGATGAGAACGAAGGTATTGAGCCGCAGTTTCGTGAGAACCTGCAGGTCCTTCGCCGCCGAAGATGGTGATTCTTTGCCTGACAAGGTTGGCAGGTTGCCACTGTCGACCCCGTCCCGCAATCCCGAGTGTGACAACAGGCTGCCTTTTTTCTTTCCGTTCCTCGCTGGTATCCTAACAATTCCCAGCACATGAGTGATCAGGACCAATATCAACGCGAACTCGACGTCATCGAATCCGTCCAAGACAAAGGCACCGTCGGCAAATTTTTTGGATATGCCAAAATTTCCGGCCCCGGTTGGCTGCAAGGCGCCATCACCCTCGGGGGAGGATCGCTCGCCGGAGCACTCTACCTCGGCGTCATCTCCGGATATGATCTCCTCTGGGTCCAACCCCTCGCGATGGTTTGTGGAATCATCATGCTTTCCGCGATTGCTTACGTCACTCTTTCCACTGGGCAACGTCCGCTTCAGGCGATCAATACTCACCTTCACCCCCTTCTCGGTTGGTCCTGGGTCATTGCGACCATCATGGCGAACATCGTCTGGATCATGCCGCAGTTTTCACTGGCAACCGGGGCCATCCAGGAAAACCTCTTCGGGGGAGCCCTGATTTCGAAGGATGCCGATGTCTGGCTCATCATCATCGTCCTCTTCGCTTTTGGACTCTACGTGAACTACCTCTACGAATCAGGAGGAAAAGGGGCCAAGCTCTTCGACCGCATCATCAAAATCATGGTCGGCGTCATCGTCCTCTCCTTCTTCGCGGTGGTCCTCAGCCTCGTTAGCAGCGGTAATCTTCAACTCGGCAAGATCTTCGCCGGACTCATTCCCGACTTTTCACTCCTGAATTCCAGCTCGCAAACCTTCGCCAAGGACATCGCGGCCTCCTCGAATCCGACCTTCTGGAATGATCACATCATCTTCATTCAAAAAGATAACATCTTCGCAGCCTTTGGCACCGCGGTGGGCATTAACATGACCTTCCTCCTCCCCTACACCCTCTTGAAAAAGAGGTGGGGAAAGAAGCATCGCGGCCTCTCGATGACCGACCTTTCGATTGGTCTCTTCATTCCCTTCTTTCTCGCCACCGCCTGTGTCCTCATCGCATCGGCAGCGTCCTTTCACGGTAAAACGGCCGACGTGAAGCCCGAGGATACTTACAAGGTCCTCGCAGGGGTTCCTGCCGTCGTGAAATCAGTCGAGGGCTTCGAAGGCCTCGACGACGATGCCAAAAAAATAGCTGTCATCAAGGCGATCGGCGGGGGATCCGGCGACGCCAACAAGGCCGCTGTCATCGCGGCCATTCAAGCCCTTCCCGAGTCTGATCGCAAACTGGCCGCAATGCTGCACGCGCGTGACGACAAGGCCCTCGCGCTGACTTTAAGTCCCTTCACCGGCGACGTCGTCGCCCGTAAGGTTTTTGGAATCGGAGTCCTCGGAATGGCCCTCTCCACCATCGTGATTCTCATGCTCATCAACGGCCTCGCCTTCGAGGAACTCTTCGGCGGCAAAGGGAAATCCGCCGACTCCAAAGCTGGCAAGAAGAAGAAGAAGGCCTTTGCGATTGGCTGCCTCATCTCGGGACTGGCCGGTTGTTCCTATCCCTTCATCTGGACCAGCGCAAACAAGGCCGCCCTCGCGATTCCCACTTCGGTGATCGGAGGTTCGCTCATCCCAATTGCTTACTTCACCTTCTTCCTCCTCATGAACTCTAAGAAGGTTCTGGGCGACGCCCGACCTGAAGGTGGGGCGCGCATCCTTTGGAACAGCCTGATGGCGGTCTCCACCCTTATCGCGACGGCTGGAAGCTGTTGGGCCATTTACGCCAAAGAACTCGGCGGTGTCCCCGTCGGGAAAATTGGCATCGGCTTCCTCGCGCTCCTCTTCGTTGTCGGAACCTTCTCCTTCCTGAAGAACGAGAGAAAGGCGGAACTTTAGCGGGCTCCGGGGCGACCGGAACGACCGCGGATCTTGGAACTCTTCTGACGCTCAACAATCGATTCAGCCGATTCAGCCGATGGCTGGGTAGGATTGGAAGGAACCCCTGGGCTCAGAATGTCGCCCTTGGGCTGACTGTCAGCGGAGGGAGTGGGCATGGTGCCGTTGGCGGGAAGAACGCCGGTGCGCTCGGGAAAGGCCTCATGAACTTCCGAAGTGTAGCTCGAAGAACGCTCGTAGTCACCGCGGAAGGCATCCATTTCAGCGCGACTCTTAATGATACGGGGCTGAATCATGATGACCAACTCGGCGCGGGCCCCGTCTTTCCCGGTGCTGCCGAAGAGGCGCCCAATGCCGGGGATCCAGCTGAGCACGGGAACACCTCGCCTGTCATCCTTATCAGTCTCGGTAATGACTCCGCCCATAATCACGGCTGAACCGTCATCCACCGTAATTGAGGTCGTCAGTTGCTGAGTATTGATGTCAGGAACGACTAATTCACCCACATCTCGGTTGTTTCCAACCGAGTCGCGGACCAAGGAAATCTCGAGGGTGACCTTGTTGTCGTCGTTAATGAGAGGCTGAATCTGCAGCTCCAGAGTGACGTCACGATATTCCACGTTGGTATTCTGGCCGCCCGTGGTGTTGCCCACGAAGGTGCTGGAGGGAATGGCAATCCGTTGTCCTGAGGACAGGCTAGCGACCCGGTTGTTGCGGGTCGTCAGCACGGTGCGCTCAAGTGTCTTGAACTTGTTGGTATTTTCTAAAGCATTCACGAAGACGCCGAAGTCGTCATTAATGAGACCGTAGAGGGAAACCCCTGCACCCGAGGCACCCTTGGCGGCGAGAAGTGACGCCATCGAAGTCAAGGTGCTGGGATCAACTACCGACGGAACTCCTCCGAAGGAAGTCTGACCACCTGCAGAGAAACTTGACCCGGAGCTCTGGAGGATGCGAGCGAGGTCGATTCCAAAGTTTAAACCGTTGTTGAGTGAATAACTTCCGACGACCGCCGAGAGAGCGACTTGTTGGGACTCGGTATCGAGATCCTCAATCAAATCACGAATGATCTCGATGTGGTGTGGCGGGCCATTCATGATGAGGGTGTTCGCGACGTTATCTCCGACGAGGAGAGTGTTCCCGATGAGCTGTGATTGGGGAGCGGTGGGGATATCCTGTTCTTGAATGGATGCGCTCAATCCGCCACCCCCGCCTTGTCCGCCCTGTCCGCCGCCCTGTCGTCCCGTCTGCCCGGTGCTCCGGTTGCTGTTTTGCGCAGTATTGGTGGGCTGGCCGGCAAGACTACGGTTGGCGTTCTGCCCCCCTTGACCACCCTGGCCACCCTGGCCACCGGCATCGCCAAGAGTCGCGGAAATAGCGTCTAGGGCGATGGGAATGAAGTCGCCGACACGAAGGTAGTGAAGGCGGAAGGTCATGCGATTCTTACCACTGCTGGGGATATCAAAGCTCTTCACCATGGCCTCAGCTGCCACAAGATCGGCAGGACGCCCGACCAACAGAATACGGCTGGTGCGGCGAACTCCGATAATCTTGATCGGGACTTCTTCTCCGGCCGAAGGTGCTGCCCCAGGAACCGAACCCGGAGCGGGTGGAGTGTTGGCTCGGGCCGTCCGGGTCGTTTGGTTGCCCGCAGCCTGCTCGTTGTAGATCTCGTTCATGCGCTCGGCAATCTCGTCAACATCACCGTAGGTGACCTCGACCCAGCGGTCGGCGATGGAGGTTGCGACGTCGATGTCCTTCTGAATCTTGATCATCTGGCTGATCAGATTGGAGTTCTCGGTGATGAGCAATGAGGAGGCATTGGGAACGGCCGAGATGTTTCCCGAGGCGCTGAGTTGCCCGAGAGATGTTTGGAAAATCCTCAGCGCGTCGTCGGGTTTGAGGAATTTAAAGATCATCCGATAGGTCACCAACTGGTCGTTGGTGGGGAGATCAAATTCATCGTTGATGTAGGCCTTGGGAATTCCGCCCACGTTCGTGATCGGGCCTGAAGCGGCAAGGCTCACGATATTGGGCTCAAGTGGATCCGGGATGAAGGCCAGGCCATCTCTAAGAAGTGACTTGGTGAGAAGGTCCGCAACTTCCTTATTCGTGAGTGGTCCCCGTTGCACGAAGAACACCTCGGCCTGCGAAATTGCCGAACTCATGATGACGCGCTTGCCGGTGACATCTTCGTAAAGCTGGGCGGCGAAGAGACCGGTCAGGTTTGGCTCGGTGATGCCATCCCCTTCTGGGTATTTGATGGCATTGGGGTCCGGAGGGCCGGAGGGCCGGGCGACCGCAGGTGCCACTCCGGGCGCAGCAGGGGCGGGCTGAATCGTGGGGACGGGAGCGGGAACCCCTGGAGGGGCGGGCTCAATCGTAGGGACGGGAGCGGGAACCGACCCGGGGGCGGGCGGTTCCTGAGCAAGTGCCCCCAAGGAAAGGCCGAATAAAAATGTCAATGTGCGTTTCATGCGATGGAAAAGTGAGAAAGTGAGAAAGTGAGAAAGTGAGAAAGATGGGATGAGATTACTTCTTGGGACGAGGAACGTAGCGGGTGCGTCCGGGGTTCTTTGTCGAGGTGGATTTGGGGGCGATGGGTGTGGCGGTGGCGGTGGGAACGGGAACAGGAACCTGGCCTTTTTCCTGGGGATTAGCCGGGTTGGATCCCGGAATTGGCGGCGCTCCGCCTGGAGGCGGCGGCGGGGTGCTGCCACGATCGTTCGGGGGGGCGTTGGGCGGAGCCCCCTTTTGAACGACTGGGCCTCCGACGGCCTTCAACACCAAAAACTTCGGATCGAAGGTCACCTTGCCGGTATGCACTCCTTTTTGAATGGTGACTTCGCTATCAAAGAGATTCCGCTCGTATTTCACTTCGCGAATCGCAAAGCCCATTTCGGAAGCTTCTTTGCTGGGGATCCTAATTCGTTCGTTGCGATTCTTGGTGTTGAGCAGCGTGACGACGACGGAATCAACGGACTTCCGCAGACCGACCATGGTCCAGTCGACAAGGTCATTGATCACGTCTTCCTTTACAGGTTCTGGCGGCTTATCCGTAAAGGGCGAATTCCGGTAGAGATCGAGGTAGCGGGAAGCCGGAAAGTTCTCGGGCGGCACCGCTAAGGCGATGCTGGAACCCATCGCGAAGGTGAGAATTGAAACGAGTTTCTTCATGGCAAATTCAAATGGTTTAGAGTAGGACCAGATCTTCGGCGGTGATGATCCATTTTTCGATTTCCACGGTGCATTCGACCCGGGTGAGGTCGTTGCTTTGGGGTTTGAGTTCGAGCTTCGTGATGACCTGCCGCTGTTTGGGCTGATGAATGCTGAGAAGCCACTGTTGAATGTTGTCCTCCATTCCGGTGCATTTATAGAGAACACGAACGCGGTCGAAATGAACGCCTGGAATATACTGGAGAATCTGTTCGTCGCGGGTCTCAAGATTGCGCGCGTCTGCTTGCTTACGAATCAGTGACTGCAACTGCGACTGCGCCAACTGGGGCGTCGTCACAAGCAAGCCGGTGTCTTCAAGCCAGCGGCGATCCGGTTCCAATTCATCTTTCCTCGAAAGAGTCGTCTTCTTCAGCTTCAGCTCGCTCTCGGCCTTCCCCTTGGCCAGGCCAGCCTTGTCGACCGCAGGTTGGTAGAACATGCTGAAGGCCACGAAGTTGAGGATGATGAACAAGGCGAGGCCGAGCACGATCAGGAGGTTTTTTTCACGGGGCGTCATGATGGTCAGAGGGCAAAATGGTTACTGGGTTGCGTCTCCTTCATAAAGGAAAGTCCACATACCGCTTTTTTTGTCTTTAACTTCTGGTTGAATATTCCAAGTGAAGTCGGAAAGGTCCTCCTGTGACCTCAAACTCCCGCTGAATTTCGGGATGTTGGTGTTGTCCTCAGCCTGCCCTTCCAAGATGATTTTGCGTTCAACGACCATCGCTTGATCCACTTCCTTGAACTGATTGATGAAGGTCGCGGAGGTGAGGCGGATGAAGCGTTGATCCGGCGTGTTTGGAAGGGCCCGGTAGGCTCGCAGAAGTAATTCGTAGGGATAAAAGTCACTTTGTACGACGGGCTGAATTTCATCCCACTTTTCCTCGTGAAGGAGGAGTTCCTGGGCTTCCGAGCCCAAAGCGGCGACGTTGAGTTCCGCGACGCGGGCTTCTTTCTGAACCTCACGAAGATTGTAGAAGAGAAATCCCACCAGTCCGAGATAGGCCACGAAAGCGGCGGCAATGAGGATATTCTGATTCCGTTTGTTCTTCTGATGAAGTCGCTCGGCGCGCACGTCGGCCGGGAGGAGCTTGCTGGGAGGGCTGGGCCAGGAGGGAATGGGTTTGGGGATTTCCTGAACCTCAAGTCCCACTCCCCGGGCAAAGCTTTCGACTTCCTCGGGACGGGCATCGGAAACCGAGCCATGGGTCCAGATCACGACCCGCGACGGAAATTTGGTCAACAAGCCCTGAATTTGGAGTTGGGTGAGGGCCAGACGAACGTCGTTGCCCGAGCGATCATCGAGGCGCTCGCCCGAGAGACATTGGAAATAGAGGGCCTGCCCTGGGCGACCGATGGCGAAGACCCACCGTCCCAATTCCTTCCAGACGGCGACATCGCCGACCGGCAAGGGGAGGCAACGGACCGAAAGATCAAAGGCCGCCGGGCTACGCCTTGGAAGCTGGCCTTCCTGGGGAGGACTCAAAACAACGGCCGTGAGCAGTGATTCCTCTCCGGAGGTTCCAAAAACGAAGTGATCGGTGAGTTGCCCGCCATCAAGGGCCGGACGCGCGCCGCACTTCTCCAAGTGCATCGCGGCAAGATCGCCGAGAAGGGAAAGATCCGTGGTCTGCGCTTTAAAGGGCAGCGCCGAAAGCTTACGAACCGGCAAAGCCATCTGGACCGGGCCGGAAGGATATCCGGTCACATCGAGCGCAAGCAGCTGGCCGGTCGCGGAATGTTGGGTGAAACCGGATGTTTCCGAACCTGTCCAGATTTCCCAGCCGTCGGCCCCGGGAAGCAATAAATTGAGGTCTCCTTTTTTGGCGCTCATTGAATAATTTCTTCTTTGCGATCGAGAATGATCGGCCTTCCGCTTGTTCGGTTACGGATGATAAGGACGACCTTACGCCGAACCGCACCCGCAAAGCCAATGCTTTCGATTCGATCAGTGATTTCTTGGGTTCGGCCAAAGCGGCCTCCTTTCTCGCCCTGTTCGTCCGGGCTCATTCCCATGATGGACATGACCTCAGCCGAGCCAATAGGCTGATCGTCTTCGGTATTTCGAATGCCGTCTGCTCCGTCGACAATCTGCACGACCTGGTAGGCGTCCTCGATGTTTCCTTCCGCTGCGATCGCGATGAATTCTGCCGGGGCTTCGGTGACATCAAGCCCACCAGCGCTCCAAACGGTGAACCAGTCACGCCATCTCGGGTTGGCAGCCTCGACCAGCTCCATTCCCCGGACCAACCTCATTTCATCGAGGTCATAGAAGGGACGGTTAAAAGGACGGTTGAGGTAGCCCTGCCCTTCGTAGTAATCGATTTCAGCGCCGTTCAGTTGCACCGCTTCGTCGGGATCGACCCAATCGACCAAAGCGTCCGCGATCTCAGAGGTTTGCTCAAAGTTGACCCCCCACTCTGCGAAAATGAGACGAAGGAGCGGCTTATCATCCGACATGATGATATAGTTGATATTAAAACGCCCCCCCTCGGAGATGATTTCGACATCGAATCCGGTGTCGTCGCCGAACGCTTGATTTAAGAGAGGGTCCCAGACCTGAACCTGGGGATTGGCCCCCACCGCAATCCCCATTTCGGCAAGTTGGCGGGCTTCCATGCCGTTCATCTGGGAACCGGCAACGCTGGATTGATAGCGGGCAATCCGCAGCGAGGCGACCAAAGCGAGCCCCATCACCGCCATGATCCAGAAGACCGCGATCATCGTCGCGCCTTTCTCGAGTTTGGGATGATGAGTGGTCTTCATTCTGTCGGCTGGGTGGGAGGAGTGACTGGAGGAGTCGGTTGATTCGGCGTCGGGGTCGGCTGACCACCACCGCCGCCCCCTTGACGGGCCGTGGTCTGCAACTGCGTCATGATCGTTCTGGGATTGGTCTTGGTGGGCAGCCAGAACATCCGAGTGATCGGGGCATCATCGACGCTGAAGATCACTTTTAACTCTACGAAAGTAGGACGGCGGGTCTTTTGATCCCACTCGTAGGGCCAGTCCCCGTCTTCGGTCGTGGCGTAGTTCCGGCCATCAAGGACGGACCATTCGAAAAGTCGAACGTCTTCCAGCAGGGTGATCGAAGCAATGGGTTCGATGCCCCGCTCGGCGAGAGTGCCCTCTTCCTCGTCGTCGAGGATTTGGACGTCAAAGTATTCGATGACGACATCCAGCCCCTTACTTAAAGTCGGCACGGTAATAATCCGCATGGCCTCAGCCGCGATTGGCACCCCGCCCCAATCGAAGGACACCGGGGTGTTTTGGAAGGTCATCTCGGAAAGGTAGGGTTCACTGCCGCTCGTGGGCAGGAGGTCCATGACAGCATTGCCGGGCAGGCCTTCGAAATGATTCCGCATCATCGTGAAGAAAGCATCACGGGCAATTTCCTCGTTTTGGGCATCAATCATCGTGGTCGTGGAATGGATCGAGCCACGGGCGATGAGGAAAATTGACGAAATCACCATCCCAGCAATCGCCAGCGAGAGCACCAACTCCAGCAGAGTAAAGCCCTTAGGATTTCGATGACTCTTGATCTTCATTAGGGGGTATAAAGCGGGAGATAACGCCACCCGCGGACAATCCGTTCCTGGCGGATCCCGTCCTGGCTGTAGCGCCCGATCACCGTCACCGCCCACATTTGAGGCAGAAGACGGCCTTCTTCATTTTCGAGTTCCAACTCAACAATCTGGGTCTCAACATTGATGTCGCGCTCCGAAATGTAAACTTCGGTGCTCCCTTCCTCGAGTTGGGGGTAGTAGAGCGTTTTGGTGAGCTCGCTGTCGAGAATCTGGGTGATGATGAGCTCATCCTTCACGAAGGTTGAATTCCTCCAGATACTGCTCATGGCCTTGGTATAGGCCGTCGCAATGATCGAGAAGATCATAAGCGAGAGGATCACCTCCATCAGCATGAAGCCACCGGAGGACGATTTCGGGAGGCACTTCATCGGGGCTTTCTAATTTCAAGTTCGTCATCCGTCGCCACCGCGGTGAGGGGATGATACTTCCGGCTTAAAAGGCTATTCCCGTCGCGGGAGAGCAATTTGATAATGACAGGCTCGCAGGGGCTGTTCGGAGTGTGAATCCAGCGCTCCACCACTTCACCGGTGACATAGGTGAAATTCTGTTGCCCCCAGCGGAGGATCCAGAGTTCGTATTTCGGGTCGATGGTGACCACGCGGGGCCACTTCATCGTCTCCAGCTCTTTGAGCCCACTGTTTCCAGTGGGAGACTCGGAGAGTTCGTCGACAATCCGGGCATCGGGATTGGCGAGAGGACGCATCAAGACTTCCCCTTCCCGCAACTCCACCACAAAGGGTTGTTGGTAGCTGAAAGACATCTCGCGGGCCTGCCGAGCAAGATCTTCGATATCACTGTGAACCTCGCGGATCTCGGCCTCCTGCTGAGGGCTGGAGACCATCATCATGGCCGTCCCAAACATCACCGCAATAATCGCAAGGACGACGACAATCTCCATCAAGCTGAACCCGGGACGGGTCAGTTTGAATTTGGGATCGGTTTGTCGGCGTTTCACTTGGAAATAGGAGAATTATTTGCCGTCCTGGCTGCTCTGGTCGTCTTCGCCTCCGAAAACCTTATCAGGACCGGCCGAGATGATTTCGGGGGTGGAAGGATCCTGCTTGCCAGGATAGTGATACTCCAGTTTCGTGCCCCAAGGATCGAAGAGAGCCTTGTCACTATCGAGAGTCTGGGTCCAGCGGCGAGGCCGCGGTGAGGTCGTGGGCTTGGTGATGAGTGCCTCAAGTCCCTGCGATTGCGAAGGATAAGTGCTCCCAATGTTTTTGTAGTTCTCGAGGTTGGTCGAGAGACTTCCAAGACTGGTATCACAGGTGCTGATCTCAGCGGACTTCTTAATTTTCCCCATGCTGAAAATGGCTCCTCCCAAGATGAGGCCAATGATCCCCATCACGATGACCATTTCAAAAAGGCTGAACCCTCGGGCCATACGGGGAAGCGGACGATTGTTTTTTGTCGTTTGAATTTTCATGGATTCGGTAAGTGGAACTTACACTGATCAAAACGACGGGCGAACGAAAAGTTGTCGGTAGTTTTAGGAAATCTCCCGGAAATTTTCTTCCGAATCGGGGGAAATGGAGGCAACGCAACTCCCTAATAACGCCCGAGAGCCCTCCCCCATCCCCCGCCAAGCTGAAGCAATCCCGGCGGGCGAACCGGAACCAAGGCTAAATTCAAACTCGGCCCTCAATCCTAGAAGGCGTTCTCGACAAGATTGATCTCGGGGCGCTTTCCCTCTTCGAGGACGATTTCGACGACATCATATCGCCACGAAATCGAGCGCCTCCGATCAGGCAACGAGGTGCCTCCGGGTTCACGCCCCAGAAGACGAAGCCATTCACTTCCGCCCCGTATGATGAGGGCCCGCTTCTGGGCATTCACGGCCCGAAGTGGTCGCCCAAAGTCCCGTCGGGTCCGCGTCTTGACCTCGGCGAAAACCAAGAGGTCGAGATCCTCCCCGCCCCGCATGACGAGATCGACCTCTCCGCCTTTGGGCGCGCGGAAGTTTCGATAGAGCAACTTCCACCCCAGGCCTTGCAAAAATCGGGCCGCGATTTTTTCACCCAGCTCCCCAATTTCATGCGGGCTCTTCCCCGTCAAGCGGCAGCGAGAGTTGAGCAACGGGCTGAAACGAGCGACGGTGGAGCGAACAAGGCCCATGCCGCCTAAGCGCTTCGAGGTGCGCTTTCGTGCCATAGCCTTTGTGTCTTTCGAATCCATATTCAGGATAGCGAATCGCTGCCTCACGCATGATCCGGTCTCGCGTTACTTTGGCAAAAATACTGGCGGTCGCAATGGAAAGACTCTTGGAATCGCCTTTTACGATTCCGAGGTGGGGATAGGGAAAGTTGGGGACACTCAGTCCATCGATGAGACACATCCCGGGATCCACGCCCAAAGCCGCCACCGCCCGGGCCATCCCGAGGTGGGTTGCGCGAAGAACATTGACCTCATCGACCTCGTCCGCTTCCACGAGACTCACGGTCCATTGAATGTCGTCCAGTCCGCTTAATTCATCAAAAAGCAACTCCCGCCTCTTCTCCGTCAGCTTCTTGGAGTCGTCAATCAAAGGATGGTGGAAATCCGGGGGGAGAATCGCGGCCCCTACTGAAACTGGCCCCGCGAGGGGACCGCGTCCCGCTTCATCGACCCCGATGACGATACCGAGATGGGCGTAGTGTTTTTCAAAATCGAGATCAGGCATTGTGGCGGCGTCGAAAGGTTGAGTGGGAGTTCATGGGATATCAGGTTGCCCTATCGTAATCGATACCAGAACCAAAGCTGGTTTAAGCTTCCGGGATGAGTCACATTCCTGCCATGCAAAATCCAATCATCCGGGCCCTTGCCCTTCTCGCCACGGTCGCCGGAGCCTTGGCCCATCCGGCCCCTGATAGCCCCAAATGGATCACTTATTCCGGCGAGGAAGGGCCGGGCAAAGGAAAACACCTTGTCCTCATCGCGGCCGATCAGGAATACCGCAGCGAACAAGCGATGCCCATGATGGCAAAGATTCTCAGCAAACATCACGGCTTCGATTGCACCGTTCTTTTCGGAGTGAATGCCAAAGGTGAAGTGGATCCCACCATGCCGGTGTATCCCGAGAAGGAAAAGGAAGATGACTTTCAAATACACCGCATCCCCGGCCTCGAGCACCTTGCCTCGGCAGATCTTGTCATCTTCTTTCCGCGTTTACTGACCCTTCCCATGGATCAACAGGAATTGATTGTCGCTTATCTCGATTCGGGAAAGCCCCTGATTGCGCTTCGGACTGCCAACCATGGCTTCCGCGGAGCGCTCCCCTACAAGATCGATGGCGAGACCGTCAACTTTGGGGATGACATTCTCGGTGGTTCCTTCATGGGTCACCACGGACGTTGGCATGCCGACTCCACTCGCGGAACGGTCGTCGAAGCCCTGAAGGATCACCCTGTGGTCCGCGGCGTCACCGACATCTGGGGACCGTCGGATGTCTACCGGACCTACAAGGAAGGAACCGGTCTACCCGCGGGTTGCACCGCCTTGGTTTGGGGCCAGCCACTCATGGGCCGGCAACCAGAGGATGGTCCGAATACGGAAAAGGAGCCCCTTCCCGTGGCCTGGATCAAAGACTGGAAGACGAGCACCGGCAAAAGGGCCCGCATCTTCCACTCGACGATGGGAAGTGCCCGGGACCTCCAAAGCAAAGGGCTCCGGAGGCTCGTCATCAATGCGGTCTATTGGGGCCTCGGCCTTGAGGCCAAAATTACGCCCGACCGCAGCGTCGAAATTGTCGGGCCCTACGAACCTCTCGCCAGTGGCTTTGATTACGAGAAACTGGGCGTCACCCCCAAGCTTCCCGCAGCTTACAAATAAGGGCCTTAATCAAGCAAGCCTTGGTGTAAATTCTTTGAGCTCTGAAGCCGGGATTTTGAGGGCCTTTCGGTCGTAAGTCATGAGACCATTGATTTCACCTTCGACATCGGTCGTCTGGGTATAACCAGCCCCGGCCACGCCTTTGGTTTTGAGGCCTTTGAGCGCCTCCGTGACATCAAAGGAGAATGGCAAATTACCGCCGAGGTGAGAACCCACTTCCTGGCCGGCCAATAGGAGGAGTGACCTTGTTTTCATGGATTCTGAGGATGGCGCCCGGTCTGAGAAGCAAGGCAAGAAAGTGTTCGAGTGAAGATTGGCGCGAAATCACACCTATCAGCATGGCGTTCTTAAGTAGATCTTCATCCAAAACGTCAATTTCTTACTTTTCATCAGTGATCTAGAACAACATTCTTCTCTGTCGGTATGGCGCGTTCCTCACTCTTTCCAAACCGATACAGAACTCCGACCCCAGCAATATGAACGATCCAAAGAAGCAGCACCGACGACGAATCCTTCTGGAGATCGAAACCGCAATCGCCCCCGGAAGAGACATGTTGCGGGGAATCGCCAAGTTTGTCGGGGAGATCCACCGCTGGGACGTCCATCACAATCCCGGAAACTGGGCGCTCCATGGAAGCATTTCGGGGCCCTCTCATATCGAAGCTCTTGCCCCTGATCGCCAGGTCGATGGTGTCATCACCCGCATCTATGATGAGGCCACCCGGGAACGGGCCCATGTGCTCATTGCCCAAGGCATTCCCGTCGTTGACATCCTCGGCGATCACGACGATCGGACAATCCCGCTTGTCCACACCGATGATGCCGCCATCGCAAAAGTGGCTCTTCGCCACCTCATTGGTCAGGGCTTCGGGCGCTTCGCATTTTGCGGAATTGAGGACACCCGTTGGTCCGTCCTTCGCGGTGAGCATTTCAAAAAAGAGGCTGAGAAGCTGGGGGCATCAATCTCCATGATTACCGTTTCAAAAATGCATCAAAGTGACAGAGAAATGAGCGACGCCGAGCGAATCGAAGACTGGCTCAAATCCCTGCAACTGCCGATCGGGGTTTTTGTCTCCTGTGATCACATTGCTCCTGTTCTTCTGGAAGCCTGTAGCCGGCTCGGAGTGACCGTTCCAGAACACCTCGCCGTTGTCGGAGTCAACAATGACACCGTGGCATGTAATGTCTGCAGCCCCACCCTATCGAGTATCGATGCCAGCCACTTTGAAGTGGGCTACCGGGCCGCCCGCCTCCTTAACGAATTCCTTGAGGGAGGCAAGGAGAGCAAGAATCCTATCCTCGTTCCGCCAAGCAGGCTCGTGGTTCGCGGTTCGTCAGGTGAACTTGCGATCAGCGATCATCTCATCGCCCGTGCAGCCCGGTTTATCAATCGGAACGCCGCTGGACCGATCGGGGTCGATGACGTCGTGGCCTCGGTGCCTCTTTCGCGTCGGGAACTTCAACGGCGCTTTCGACAAGTGACCGGCCGGACCATCCACGCCAGCATCCTCGATGCCCGCATGACAATTGCCAAACGTCTTCTCGGGAACCCCGAATACACCGTCGATACCGTGGCCGAGCTCTCGGGCTTCGGGAGCCGCCAGCATTTTGCAAAAACCTTCAAAGTCCAAACCGGCGTCACCCCCGCCAAGTTCCGCAAAGAACTGGCCCCGCGCTAAAGCAAATCATGCCATGTTGCCTCGCCCCTATTCAGCGTTTCTAACAGCCCTCATTCTCTGGGCGTTCTCGACGTCCTGCCAAGATCGGGCCCAGGAAATGACATCCTCCCCATCTGGAAAGAACGTTACTTGAACCCTGCCGACGCCGCCCAGCTCACCGAAATTTCAAATGACTCTCACCGAGTGATTAAAAGCCTCAACTCGGACAGAGTCGGAGTTCCCTTCATCGACTTGATGACACGTCCTTCGCGGTCCGTGATGAACGTCGAGGGTAATGGCTGTTCGCCAAAGGTCCGGGTCATCAATTCCGCCACCGTTTTCCGCTGTTCTTCGGAGATTCCCGAAAGAATCTCATAGGGCGGATTGGCCTCCTTTCGAAACAGAGCCAATTTGGCCGGATCATCGGCGGGATCAATCGGCACGCCGTAGAATTTCACCCGGTCACCTGCGAGTCCTGAGAGGCGCGTTAAATTTGCGATCTCTCCCCGACAAACTGGACACCAGGTCGTCATGGTCACCACGACATTCACTTCCCCGGCCAGCGGTAAATTCAAGAAGACCGGTGCCACCTCGCCAGTCCTTTTCACCGGGACCGCGGAAGCCGTAAGTTCTCTCACCGAAGGAGCCCCCTCTTTGGGGTTTTCATAAAAAGTGATGACCCCGTTTGCGGGAACCGAGGGCCTCTCGCTTCGTTTTCCCGAGGGCCAGAGAATCGTCACTTTGTCAGCCGCTTGAGCCTCGCCAATTCCGATCAAAAGAACGTCGCTGTTTTGCGAGGCAAACCCGTCGCCACAACGCAGTTCACGACGCAGGGTCTTACCGTTCACCTCGACCAAAACATGGGCCCCATACGGGTCCCGCGCACTCCACTCCTCCCCGGGCCGAGAACCCCGACTCCCGCCGATGAGTCTCATCCGGATCGCGTTCCCCGCGTTCTCGATGTCATTATGAAAGATCTGCAACTGAGGATTGTTGGTGTTCGTCAACACGACATCACTTCGACCATCGCGATCATAGTCGAGGAAGGCAAAGGCACGTCCGTCAGCGAGACTGTCCAAGCCACTGACGCCTGAGATATCTTCAAACGATTTCCCGCCATGATTCAAAAAGAGACTATTCGTTTCCCCTCCGCTAAAAGAGTGGCTACGGAGAACCGGCTTCCCGTCCACCTTCGTACTGGTATCGAGCACCCCGGGCATCCTGCCATACTGGGCAGCATCGATCCCTTCTTCTTGAAAACGTTGAGCGAGATTTGAATCCGAGCGCACGACCGAGCGCCAGAGGCTACTTCACAAATCAACTTCAGTAGCGGTTCCAGCCGGAGGCGTATAGAGTCCGTTCGCGACATAAATATCGAGAAAACTATCATTATTGAGATCGGCAAACTGACCGCCCCAGGACCACCCGGCTTGGGCCGCATCCTGTCCGGCTACCTCGAATCCAGCTCCGGTGTTTTTCAGGAGCTTGTTCCCCGTCACGCCGTCATACATGCGACGCTCCAAGCCTTGGAACATTTCTGTAATCCGACTCCCCGCCTTGCTATACATGTAGGTGAAATAGGGATCCAGCAACCCGTCATTATCGTAGTCACCCAATGTCACGCCCATTCCAAATCCCTGCAATTCTTCCCCGGCAACTGCACGAGTGACGTCGATCAACTTCCCGCCCTCATTTCTGAAGATGTAATCGGGTGCATAGTCATTCGCCACGAAGAGATCAGGATCTCCATCGTTGTCGTAGTCTGACCACGTGCTTTGAAAACTGGATAACCAAAGCTCCGCTCCGCTGGCCTGCGGAGCCCTCGCAAACTTCCCCCCACCTTGGTTGATGAGCAGGACATTCGGAGGGCCCGTCAATCGAAAAACCGGGTGATCAAAGCCTCTTCTTCTCTTCCACTCCACTTGCTCATCGGCATCAAGAAACTGCGTAGCCATCACATTAAAGGGCTTGGTGATCGGGAGACGATAGGTGGAAATATAGAGATCTAACAGTCCATCACCGTTCACATCAGCAGAAGACATCGACGAAGCCCAGTAAGGTAAGGCCCTGTCGAGATCTTCATCGGTCCGATCATAGAAAACTCCGTCGATATTTACAAAGTATCTCGCCCGCTCCAAGCTCCGGCCGATAAAGACATCCTTGTCACCATCATTATCAAAATCGGCAAAAAGCGCACAATTGCACACGCCATCGATATCTAGCCCAACCTTCTCTGCGATATCTTCGAAGGTTCCATCACCCCGATTCCGCCAAAGTTGATTCTTTCCCCAACGCGCAGTGACATAAAAATCATCCCAGCCATCGGCATCAACATCCACGACCGACACCGAGGTATGTTGGTCCAAGGAATCCCAACTGGTAATGTAAGCCCAGTAATCCTTGGGGTAGGCAAACTTCGTCCCGCCCGTGAAAAATACCTCGCGGATATAGCGCTCATGAATTGACTCACGCGCTTTTTCGAGGTCGGCAGGTGTCGTCAAAACCCGATCGGTCACTTCGGAAAAAAGCGGCTTTTCGATGACCTGGAGCGCCAGCTTCTTGACCTCAATCCGGGTGATCAACCAGCGATCGACGACCTTCTGCCATGAGAGAGAGAGCTTCCCCGTCCAAGCCGCCTGCGCTCCTTGCATCGTTTTGCCACGCGCGCTCAACTTCAAGTCAGTCGCAAAGGTCCCCGGAGAATTTCCGAGGGTCCCCTGAAGCGTCCCAAGTTTGACACTGTCGAAGGCAAAAACACCGTCGAAAAGAGCCGCTAAAAATCCCTCCTTGAGTTCACGGAGCTTCCGATCTTCCGATTCGACTCCCCACGTAGAGCGCCTGATTGAAAGAGAATCTTCACGAGTCTCCGCCATCGACGATGAAAGATCCCGCACTGCCGCGCCCTCAGTGAAAAGCTCCTCATCCCAGGTCACTTCGAGATTTTTGAGCGCCCGGCCCAGCCGGTTCACCGGAGCGACCAATTCCGAAATCACCTCTTCGGTGGCCACCATCGTTGCGTAGGCCTCTGCCGCCGAAACGGTCTCACTCGCCAGCTCGGCATCATCCTCATCCTCGCTTGAACACGATCCCAACGATCCCAATGCGACAACGCTCACAGTCGTTAATAGCGATCTAAAATGTTCAAGCATCATCATCACTTATTCGGTAATTTCTTCCCCATCAATCAACTTCGTCCCACGAATGGAAAATGGCTGCGGGGTTTTTGCGTAAAAGCTTCCAACATTGGCACAAATCACCCCTTGATGATGATGCCCTACACCTTCCCTAACCAGCTCCCCACCAAGGGATTATGAACCAATTGGCTGTAATGCGCTCTATTTGACAAGAGTCCCCAAAATATCCTAACTTTTGGAGCCTCGATATGTCGAGGAAGAGTTCCTAGCAACCAGCGATGTCTCAACCTTCACCGATAACACCGCGAGCGGTCTCAGACTTTTCTATCGGATCGAGGATATTACGAATCAATAGTTACCCTAAACAGCGAAGCCCCTTTCGCAACCGCCGGATCGCTCTCGGGCCATCCGGCAATTCATGATTCAACCTCTTCCTTTCCATGCTCTTTCCAAAACTCCCCTTGCTCTACGCCATTCTCACAATCGGGACTTCTCTCGAAGCGGCGACCCTGTCCCACCGATGGTCCTTCGAGGGAGACACCACAGACTCTGCAGGAGGAAACAACGGAATTCTGCAGGGCGGAGCGATGGTCTCGGGAGGAGAACTCACCCTCAGTGGCACTGGCTCGGGCACGACCGCCAACCGGATGACCTTCGCCCGTCCGGTTGACCTCGGCGGGAACTTTGGCGCGCTAGGTGACAGCGGAGTTACGATCGAAACCTGGTATACCGATACCGGAACCGGAACCTGGGGAAAGCTCTTTCAATTTGGCACGAACAGCGCAGGCCTTGAGCTTGGCTATACTCATACCCGCGGAAATGGCCAGATGAGCGGGGTCGACCGGGATGGCACGCAATTACTCGGCGAACAAGTCACTCAAAATGAAGAGCACCATCTTGTCATCAGCATTTCGCCCGATGGCAACCTGAACGCCTGGGTCGACGGAGTTCAAAAACTCGCCAACAACGACACCAACGATCTCTCGAATCTCACCACGAACTTTGAAGCGATTGGTGCGACTAGCTGGGGCGATCCTGGCATGACCGGGACTGTTAATGAATTTCGAATATGGAGCGGTGAACTTACTTCGACCGAAGTGGCCGCGAGCCTGAATACCGGTCCCGAAAACCTGCCTGGCAACGGACCGTTGATCACCACTTTTTCAGGATCCCCAGCCGCAAGACAGGAAGGGGAAACAATCACCCTTGCTTGGAACATTGATGCTAGCACCGTCACCGGATCTCTCATGATTGAGCTCAAAGGGCCGAACACTGAAGTAATCCACTCAAGTGCCTCTCCCACCGGAAATTTCAGAGCCCTCATCGGAGACACCGGCGGAACACTCACGACGTTCACTTATACCCTCTCCACCTGGGACAGCTCCACTCCCGGCGATGTCCGAACGGCGACCTTTGATGTCGAAGTCGATCTGGGCATTCCAGTGGCCACTCCGCAATCCTTGCAGACGGTCGAGAGCAATCCCTTGCCAATCACCCTCGCTGGCTCCGACCCCAACGCGCACCCGAATCTCGGTCTCACTTTCACGATCGCGAATCCACCTGCCGGAGGGAGCCTCCTCGGAAGCCCGCCCAACCTCAGCTATACCGCCTCGGAAGGATTCACAGGTAACGATCGCTTCACCTTCCAGGTCCACGATGGAAAATACACCTCCGAGGCCGCCACCATCACGATCATAGTGGCAAAAGCTCAGGCCTCTCCCACCGGTCTCAGCCTGAGTTCATTCGAAATCCCCATTACCATTCCAAAGGATGGATACCTCGCCGCCCTCTCAACCATCGACCCGAATATCGATGACACTCATTCCTATTCCTTGGTTTCGGGGATTGGAGGCGATGGCAATTCATTCTTCGTCCTCATCGGGAACCAACTTCGTGCGGCCTCTGATTTCTCGGGACAACTCGACAACACCTTTTCCATCCGAGTGCGCTCCACCGACCAAGACGGATTGACCTACGAAGAAAGCTTCAGCCTGAGGGCCGTCGAGCCCTCCAGCGAGATTGTCATCAACGAAGTCCACGCCAATCCCCCCCTGAATGAGATTCGGCTGGAATTCATTGAGCTTTTCAACCCTTCAACCGAGAGCCGAGATCTCAGTGGTTGGCGCTTGAGCAACGCGGTCGACTTCATCTTCCCCCCTGGAACTCTCATCGCTCCGGGAGGCTATCTCGTCATCGCCGAGGACCCCGCCACCCTGCAATCAACTCTGGGCTCGACGGCGCTTGGACCCTTTTCCGGCAACCTCAACTCAAGTGGAGAAACGATCAGACTCCGTGATCGCAGCGACACCCTTGTTGATGAGGTTGACTACAAGGTCGGCTTTCCCTGGCCAGTCGCCTCGGATGGTGGAGGGGCATCCCTTGAGCTCATTCACCCGTCTCTCGACAACTCACTCGGAAGCTCCTGGAGAGCATCACTCCCCCTGGTCCTTCTTCCTGAAGCAACCCTTCTTCCATTCGCTTCATCGACTTGGAGCTGGCTTCCCGGCACGGCCGAAGCATCAAGCCCAGTATCACACTGGCGCTTCCCAGCATTCACGGAAGGAGGAACTTGGACTTCTAACAGCCCGCTCCCCATCGGATATGGAAACGTGGGGGGCATCGCCCTCAACACCATCGTCCCCAATATGCGGGGCAGTTTCACGAGCATCTTTCTTCGGAACTCCTTCACGATTGCCCCCGGTGAACTTCCATCCCAACTCCAACTCAACTTCACGGTCGATGATGGTGCCGTCATCTGGATCAACGGAGTGGAAGTTGAACGTCGCCGGTTTGATCCCAATGAAGCGCCCACGATCGACGACGAAGCCTCCGGACTGGGAACGGAGGGAGCTCTCGAAACGAAACTCCTTCTGAATTCAGGGGCCTATTTGCTCGAAGGAGAAAACACCGTCGCAGTCCAAGTTTTCAACTTTGGGATCGGTAGTAGCGACCTTGAGTTTGATCTCGAAATCATCCGCCCTGGTCAGAAAGACGCTCTCCCAACCCCGAGTCCCGGTGCTCAAAATATCGTCTTTGCGAGCAACGCCGCCCCCAATATTCGCAAGGTCATTCACACCCCGGAACAACCGACGTCTAGTGATGCCGTCACCATTTCAGCCCAAGTGACCGATCCCGATGGGGTCGCATCCGTCTCTCTCGAATATCAAATTGTCGCCCCGGGCTCCTATCTTCCGGTCAATCTCCCCCTCCCAATTATCGGCAACACCATTAATTTAAGTCAGGACCGCCCCCTCAATCCGGCATTTGAAACCGGATGGACCACGGTTCCGATGTTAGACGATGGCGCGGGAGCTGATCCTCTCGGTGGCGATGACCTCTTTTCAGTCGTCCTCCCCGCTCAGCCCCATCGCAGCCTCGTCCGATATCGCATGACCATTTCCGACACCCTCGGAAACTCCACCCGCGTGCCCTATCAAGATGACGGTTCGCGCAATTTTGCCTACTTCGCTTACGATGGAATCCCCGCCTATCAGGGAATCGATGCTGCTACGATGGCCCACACCCTTCCCGTCTACCATCTCCTGACCCGGAACGAAGATTACGCTGAAGCTCTCGCATACAACAGCGCAGACCAGATCAACCAGGGCACCGAAGCCCGCTATCTCTACAATTGGAACGGCACCATGGTCTACGACGGGAAGGTCTACGACAACATCACCTTCCGGCTTCGCGGTGCCAATGGACGCTACCAGGGAAGAGGCAAGCGTTCGATGCGGGTTCGCTTTCATGACGGCAACTACCTGCAAGCTCGTGATCAAAATGGCCAAAAATACGATCAACCCTGGCGCACCCTCACTCTCGGAAAAGCAAATAGCAATCGTGGCACCATGACCTTCGGGCTCAACGAGGCCATCAACTACCACCTCTTCCAAACAATGGGAGTTCCCGGAGCCAACCCACTCTACATTCAATGGCGGGTGATTGATGATTCTGCCGAGGCTCCCGATCAGTGGCGGGGCGACTACAACGGAACCTACTTTGTCTCCGAGACCTACGACGTTCGTTTCCTCGAAGAACACGGACTCGAGAAGGGCAATCTCTACAAGCTCATCAACCAGACCGGCTACTGGAGAAAGCAGCAACGCTATCAGGCGAAGTTTGCCCCCTTCGATGGTAGTGATCACGACACCATCGAGCAGAATCTCGACGGAAATGATTCCCCCGCCTACCTCAGCGCCCACGTCGATCTCGAGAAATACAATGCCTTTCACGCCCTCGCGGAAGCCACTCGTCACTACGACTACTGGCCCAGCGCCAATAAGAATATGGTCTATTACTTTGCGCCGAACTACCTCCCGGAGAACGGTAATAAAGGAGAGCTCTGGCTTCTCCCCTGGGACACCGATTCCAGTTGGGGGCCCACCTACAACAGCGGGCACGATGTCGTCTACAACGCCCTGTTTGATGCCGCCGGTGGAGGGAGCGACAACGCCAGTAACCCTTCATTATGGCCCGCCTACTTCAACACCGTTCGGGAAATGCGAGACCTCCTTTGGCAAGAAGACCAACTGGAACCCCTCATCGATGAGTTCGCTTCCATCATGGCCCCCCTTGTGCCAGCCGACTTTGCTCGCTGGAAGAATGCCCCGGCCGACGCCGGCAACTACAACCACCTCGGTGGCCCCGGAATCATCTCGTTGGACAATTATGTCCAAGACATGAAAAATTTCGCCTTCACCGGAGGAAATTGGCCCGGGGGCAATGACTCGGTCATGGGGCAAGCCAATGACAACGGTCTCTCGGGCCTCCAGGGCCGCGATGCCTATCTGGACTTCTTGCAGGGATCAAACGGAGAAGGTGCTCTCATTCCAGATACCCCGGTGCTCACCTACACCGGGAGTACCAACTACCCCACCAACGCCCTCTCATTCACCTCCACCAACTTTTCGGACCCACAAGGCAGCGGAAGCTTCGGGGCCATGGAGTGGCGAATCGCTAACATCAACGAAGCGGGCGAACCCGTGATTCTGGAATACAAGGCCGCGTGGGAATCCGGTGAACTGCCCACCTTCACGACCGCGATGACCATCCCCACCATCGCGGTGCGCTCGGGTCTGACCTACCGGGCCCGCGTCCGGCATCAGGACGACACGGGACGATGGAGCCACTGGTCCGCTCCTCTCGAATTTACAACATCCCTCCCCAATCTTTCGAGTTATCTCGAGGGTCTGGTCATCACTGAAGTGATGTATCACCCCTCCGATCCAACACCCGAAGAAATTGCGGCGGGTTTTGATAACGAAGAGTTCTTTGAATACCTCGAATTGGAAAATGTCGGTGTCACAACACTCGACCTCAGTGACCTCCGGTTCACCAAGGGCGTTGACTTTGACTTCCTAAACTCTCCCACCACGATTCTGAATCCTGGGGAAGTCATCCTCGTCGTCCGCAGCATTCCGGCCTTCGAAATGCGCTATGGTGTCGGCGCCTCCGTCGCGGGCGAATGGGATCCTGCCGACAAGCTCAGCAATCGCACGGAGCGCGTAAAACTCTCTTTCGGCGCTGGTGATGCCATTCGCGATTTCACCTATACCGACGAGACTCCCTGGCCCACGGCCGCTGACGGCAGCGGGAGATCCCTGACTCTTCTCGACCCCTATCGCGTGCCTGACCATGCCCTCGCCATCAATTGGCGCGCGAGCTACTCCACCACCGGAACTCCGGGAATCACTGAGCTGGAGAGTCCGTTGACGAACTGGCTTGCGGCTCAGAGCGAAGACGATCCGAACGCCTCATTCCGAAATTCTTCACTCTCAAATCTCCTCGCCTATGCGCTGGGAGCGGATCTCCAACCCGGCAATCCACCTGAGTCCCTCCTTCCATTTTTTCAAATGCTCGACGAAGACGGCACCCTTTACCCGGCTCTCACTTTCCGGATAAGACAAGGTTCCAACCCCCTCAACTATCTTGTCGAGATTTCGGACAATCTTCAAACTTGGCAAAATGGACCTGCCCAAGCTCTCGAAATAGGATCTGCGGTCGACAATGGTGATGGCACCGAGAGCCGCACCTTCCGCTCCCTTCAGCCTTTGCTTCCCACGGTCAGGCAATTCATCCGTCTGCGGGTGACCCACCCTTGGACGCCAGAAAAATGAATCTCTTCGCCTCCCCGTAACCCGGCGCGGGACCGAGTTCTTGATTACTCAGCTCGGAATAGCTTGCGACGGAGGCGGCGGGACCGGGCTTCTCGGCACGCACCCCTCACCGGCTTGAAACAGCAGTCGGCAAGGTCCTCTACAAACTGCTAGTGAGACTGAAGAAATCGTTGCCAACTTCTTCAGTCTCACTTGAGATTAAAACCTGATTACTTAGGAATGCGGACGATGTAGAATCGCTTCAAAGTTTCGATTGGGAGCCCAGTCTCAGTGAATGAGGTTGTCTCTTGGCCAACTGCACCAAGAAAGCTATCTTCCAACTCGTCCCACAAATTGAGATCTCCGTCGGCCAAATCCTCACTTGCCAGAATCGCATAGGGACGACCTTCCCGCGAATTCCAGGTGATCGTCACAGAAAGTGTGTCCGGATTCCCGCCTTGTCCCGGGACGACCACAGAATTGATTGCCGAAATGGCAAGCCCATCCTGCCCCCCACCGTCAACCAGTAGTTTAAGGTTGTCGATACCGAGATTCATCGTAGCACCACCGGTGCGTCCTTGAACCTGAACCCTGAAATCTTCCAAGGTGAGTGCTGGAATCTTAAAGTCAGTGAAAACGTTTTCAGCAGCTCCCACGCGGTTAGGTTTTTCATAAACTGTGACATCAACCAGAGTATCTTTGGTTGCCGGGTCACGCTCCAAATCGATTGCCACTGAGACCCAAGTATCCTCAATAAGGGTGTATGGCGCATCGGGCGCCACTTCAGCTCCGTTCCATGAAATGGTCGCATTCGTCCCCTGGAAGGTCCGGAAGCCCACTCCAAACGAATTTGTGATGAGTGCCCTTTCCTCCACGGTTTCAACCGGAATCACTCCCGAGTCTCCGTGAACCGCGGTTGACAGGAAATTAACCCCGAAACCGTCTGCCGCCACATTGGAAGCCAAAACATCCATCTGGAAGGAAACCGTGGTCCAATCAGTGTAGTCTTCCGATGACTCGAACGAGATGAAGTTTCCTGTGTCGCCAGCATTCTTAAGAAGCCAGTAATAATTTCCGTCTGAAAATTCGTCTCCGCTTTTCAACGAGCCCACACCACCACCTCTCCGTGCCTCCTCAGCGTAGTCCTCGCCGCCGCCATCGAAATTAGCAATCAATCCACCACCGGAAATGGTCACATCGGCGATTTTAGGATTCCGTCCCATCACGATTTCCTCACCGTCTCCCACGCCATCTCCATCAGAATCCTTGTTGTTTGGATCAGTGCCCGACTGGTTCGCATCGACAAATTCTTCAGTGGGAATCTCGCTGCCGTCCTTGAGCCCATCATCGTCAGAGTCAGCGTCGGTAGGGTTCGTCCCAGTTTGATTCAGACCAACGTAGACCCCCCCGCCATCTTCCACATTGTCTTTAAATCCATCCTCATCAGTATCATCGCTTGTGGGATCAGTCCCCAGATTGAACTCCTGGAGGTTGGTGAGGGTATCCTGATCTGGGTCACCCGCTGCCCCTTGGTCAGGGTCGCCTACGCTACCAGTGTTGTTGGGATTCAATCCATTGTCGCTGCCATCCAAGCCGTATAAGGCTTCCCACTCAGTAGGAAGACCGTCCCCATCGTTATCCGTAGGGTCTGGGAGCAAGACATTCAACTCGACATTGTCAATTTCCATGGTCATGGCAGAACCGCCGGTTCGCCCCCCTATCTGCACTCGAAAGTCCTCGATACTAAAGTCCTTGATTTCAAAATCGGTGAACACGTTTTGGCTGTTGCCCGCTTGTCCGGTTTGATCGTATAGAATCACATCCAACGTCGCATTTTTCGTGAGGGCGTTTCTTTCTAAATTGATCTCAAGAGATCCCCATGTTTCGGCAGGAAGAGCGTAAGGAGCACCCCCGGAAGCCGCGACATTGTCATAAGTCACCGTTGCATTTGTCGTTTGGAAGGTTCGAAAACCCACCCCAAAGGAATCAGGAATCAGCGCTTGTTCCTCTACGCTGGAGTATCTTGCCCCCCCAGTGTGCCCGTGCACACTCGTATCAAGGAAGTTGATCCCAAACCCGTCCGCCAAAACGTCAGCAACTCGGAAGTCCATTTTAAAATTCACCTCCTTCCAACCAGTGTAATCATCGTCTGCATCCAAGGCATCGGAGTCAAATGCCAAGAAAGGTCGCTGGCCGCCGACGTTGTTCAGGAGTTGATAGAATGATCCGGTCGGTCCGCCGGGGAGGATTCCCACGGCAGTATTTCCTTCGGCAGCACCCTCGACAAACTGAAAACTATTCCCATCAAAATCTGCGAGAATTGTAGCTTGAGCCAGCGGGATACCGCAGATGATGAGCGACGACAAAGTAAAGGACAGAGGAGGATTCTTCATAATAATTCTAATTTCAGCTGATTTTTGAGTGTGCAGAGCGTGAAAATTGCAAACGCTTTAACGAAAGTTAAATGATCGGGACTGCTCCCGTCAATTCAGAAATCAGTTCTTTTACGCGGCGCGCATGCTTGGCAACGACCGCCCCCCTTCGGTGTCATCATTCATTGGCGCAACACGCGGTCCCCTCCCACTCGATCCAATCATAAATCGCCCTCTCAACCGCCTCGAATCCTTCGCTTGCGCCGCATAAAAACTGGAACGGTGAGACGGAATATTTTTAATATTCCGAGGGTGCTTTTTGGCGGTCTATTTTAGTTTTCGTGACTTATTTTTGTGTTTTTTTGAATCAACTTGAAAGAATTCCATGCGGGGTCGTGGCCTGTTCGACGGTCCGTCAAGGCGATTGCTTGGTAGCCCGCAATCCTCGGAAAATCGTTCTTTGATCTTGTTTTCTGTTAGATTTTCCTCCTTGCTTAGCAGTGAGTTGAATTTGCCAGCGAACCGCCCAGGAAGGTCCGAGGCCTCATTTTTTGGTTCCTTCAGGAATTTTCATGGCTACATTTGCCGAACCCGCGACTACTGCTGTCTTTTTCCGCCGCCGATGCCTATCTATTCGTCGGCTCCATTATCAATATTACCATCTCAGCCTGCAGGACGACATGCGGGGGCTGAGATCAGTTTCTCGATCTATATCACTCCCTGACCAATGCACATTCCAAGCCCCATCCGAACGTCCGCGAGATCGATCTACGCGCTACCACTCGCCTTATCCTTATGGCTGCTTGTTTGTAAATCGCACGCTCAGTTCGAGATTAGCGAATTTTTAGCAGAGAATTCGGGTGCGCTACTAGCCGATGAAGACGGCCAACCCTCCGACTGGATCGAAATCCAAAACGTCGGCGCCGCCGCGGCCTCGATCGCCGGCTACCATCTGAGTGACGACCCCACCGACCTGGGCAAGTGGGCCTTCCCCGACGAGTCCATCGCCCCGGGCGCTTACCTCTTAGTGTTCGCCAGTGGCAAGAACCGCGTCATCGCCGGCTCCGAACTGCACACTAACTTCGGCTTGAATACCGGGGGCGAATACTTAGCGCTGGTCGCACCCGATGGCCAGACCGTCGTTTCCTCCTTTGGTCCTGAGTTTCCCACTCAGTATCGCGACATCTCGTATGGCATCGGCAGCGGGGGCCCCTTGTCTGCTGCGACCTTCATCTCGGTCGGGGCACCAGTGACCTATCACGTGCCAAGCGCGGACATTGGCTCCACTTGGCAATCGCCCGGCTTCGACAACAGCACCTGGACCGCCGCGCACTCCGGACTCGGTTGGGGATACAGCAGCACCTCGGTCGGCGACGACATCGCCGCCGATGGTAATCTGAACACTGACATGAGCGGCCGCAACGCCTCAATCTACATCCGCATCCCCTTCGAGGTCACAAATCCTGCCGAGGTGGTGACCCTCACGCTCAAGATGAAAATGGACGACGGCTTCGCCGCCTACCTGAACGGCTCGCTAGTCGCCAGCAGCAAGACCCCAAGCCCGCTTCTCTTCAACTCCACATCGTCGACGAGCTCCGAAGTCAGGGTCGGCGATCCCTTCGAGTTCTTCCCCCTCGAATTTGCGGGCGGACTAGTCGCCGGTGAGAACATCCTCGCGATCCACGGTCTCAATGATTCGATTACGAGTTCAGACTTCCTCGTCGTCCCCGAACTGGTCGGCGAAGTCCAAGACATCTCCGCCGGTCCGCAGCCGGGCTACTTCAACCTCTCCTCCCCCGGCGCTCCGAACAATATTCTCAGCACCGCGCCCCCCAACCTGGTCAACTTCTCCGTCACCAGTAAGGCCTTCACCGAAGCCAGCTTCCCACTGACCCTCAGCGTCGCTGGTATTCCCGGCGCGATCATTCGCTACACCGACGACGGCAGCCTACCCGACAACGATCCCGCCTCACCCTCACCCGAATATGCCGGACCGATCACCATCGATAGCTCGAAGCTGATCAGGGCGCGGGCATTTATCACCGGGGCCCTGCCGGGGCCCGGCCGCAGCGAAGGATATCTCAAATTGGCAAGTTCTGAGACCAATTTCTCCTCCGACCTTCCCGTGGTCTTGCTTTCGACTTTCGGCGCAGGTTCCCCACCCGGATCCGATTCAACCACCCGGAAGGACGTCTTCATGCTCATCTACGAGCCCGACCCAGCCACCGGCCGCACCACCCTCTCAGGCACGCCATCACTCTCGACCCGTGGCGGCTACCGTAAACGTGGCTCGAGTTCGGCCGGCTTTCCGAAATACGCGCTCTCCTTCGAAAGCTGGGACGAGTTCGACCAAGATAAGGAGATCAAACCTCTCGGCTTCACCAAAGAGGCCGATTGGATCCTCAATTCGCGCTACACCTTCGACCTCGCGCTGATGCGCAACCCCTTCCTCTACAAACTCAGCAACCAGATCGGGCGCTGGGCGGTCAAGACGCGATTTGTCGAAATCTACAACGACGTCAGCGGCGGCGAGGTCAGCGGCGGCGACTACTACGGAGTCTACTCGTTTATGGAGAAAATCGAACCCGACAAAGGTCGCCTCGACATCCCCGGAATCAACCCTTGGGACAATGGCAAACCGGAGATCACCGGCGGTTACGTGTTCAAAAAAGACCGCAGCGATCCGGGGGAGCCGGGCTTGTCGGTGACCAGCATGGGCGGCTTAGTTCTCGGAGACCCCGATGGCCTCGAAATCACCCGACCACAGCGAGATTACCTGACGGGCTACCTCAACGAGATGGATGTCGCGCTCGGCACCGCTAACGGGATAAACACCAGCACCAGAAAACACTTCTCCGAGTATCTCGACGTCGATTCGTTCATCGATAACTTCTGGCTCAACACCCTGGCAATGGACCCCGACTGGGGGCGGCTCTCGCAGTATTTCCACAAAGATCGCAACGGCCTCCTCAACGGTGGACCGATCTGGGACTATGACCGCACCATGGGCTCGCGTGATGACCGTGATGACAACCCCCGCCGGTGGTACCAGAGTAGCAGCGCGACCTGGTATGACGCATCCTATCCGTGGTTCGGGCGACTGTTCGGCTTCACTTCCAACCCCGCGGTGCCACAGCTCGCCACCACCCGACCGGACGTCTTCCAACAACTCATGGATCGCTGGTACGAACTGCGCGCCGGTGCCTTTTCTAACGAGAACATGAACTCGATTATCGATGCGATGGCCACCGAGATCCAGGAATCGCAGGCGCGCAACTTCGCCCGTTGGACTTCACTCGCGCCGGGCTCTATCAGCGGCCAAAATTTTGCCGAGGTCGGCACTTCCGGCTGGGAACGCGAGGTGTCACACCTCAAGGGCTGGCTCGAAGCACGCTCGAAATGGATCGACTCCCAGTTCTTCCTTCCCCCAACCTTCAACCATCCCGGCGGAGTGGTCGCCATCGGCTTTGAATTGACCATGACATCGGCTGACGCGGGAATCTATTACTCCTTGGACGGCAGTGACCCGCGTGCCCTCGGCGGCACCCCCTCCCAGTCCGCCGTCCCCTTCGACGGAGGCCCGGTCGATTCGGTGCTCTTGGAGGACGATGCCAGCTGTCAGTATTTCGTCCCCCTCGATGACTCGTTGGAGGCGACATGGCACCTGCCGGGATTCAACGACAACATCTGGTTGACCGGCACCTCCGGGCTCGGCTTCGAAGGCACCGGCGGCACCCTACTTGCAGAGATCTCCACCGACATCAAAAGCCAGATGCAGCCCTCGGCCAATGGCTCGAACAACGCCAGTTGCTACTTCCGCTACCAATTCGATTTTGATAACGCCGCGAATGTGAACTCGCTTCTCATGGAGATCAAATACGACGACGCCTTCGTCGCCTATCTGAACGGCACCGAAGTTGCCCGCAGTAGCAGCGCCCCGGACACGATCGCCTGGAACAGCATTTCGGCTAGCGGCCCATCCGACCTAACGATCATCAATTACAATTTCAACAGCATCGCCGACAACCTCTCCTTTGACTACGACATCACCGCCTTTAAGGCCGCCTTGGTCAACGGCACCAATGTCCTCGCCATCCAAGGTATGAACTCGAATCCGGGCGGATCCGACCTCTTGATCAAGCCGCGGCTCATGGTGAACCACACCGTGGTTGCAACCCCCATCACCTTGACCAAAACCTCCACGATGGTCGCGCGAGCCTACGACGGACAACAATGGAGCGCCCCGACGACCGCCACCTATGTGATCGGCGCCGAACTCGCCGATTCAAGCAACCTCGTGATCTCCGAGATCATGTATAATCCTGCCCCACTCAGCACTTCCGAGCTCGCCGCCGGCTTCGCCAACCCGAACCAGTTCGAATACGTCGAACTACTGAATATCTCCGCGAACCCAATCGCCCTCTTCGGTATGAGTTTCGACACCGGGATCACCTTCGACTTCTCAGCCTCCTCCCTTACCGTCCTGCAACCGGCTGGGCGCGTGCTCGTCGTCAATAGCCAGGCGGCCTTTGAACAACGCTACGGCAGCGGCCTGAACAACCTCATCGCCGGCGAGTTCGCCGCGGACACCTCTCTCGCCAGCGCCGGCGAACGCCTCACCTTGAACGGCAAGCTCGGAGTAATCCGCGACTTCACATACAACGACAAGCACCCATGGCCGAATTCGCCCGATGGCATGGGCCCGAGCATCGTGTTGATCGGTGCCGAATCGAACCCCGACCACTCACAGGGTGGTAACTGGCGAGCGAGCACGGCTGCGCTCGGCGAACCCGGCGCCAGTGGTGCCAGCTTGTTCGTCGGCGACCCCGCAGCCGATGGCGACGGCGATGGCCTCTCCGCGTTTGCAGAACACGCTTTCGGAACCAGCGACTCTGACACGGGCGATGGATCAATATTACAAACGACCATCACACCTGATGGCTCGATCTCGGTCACCTACCCGGTGAATCTCGCCGCCGAGGACGCCCTAATCTCCATGGATCAATCGACGAACCTTGCCACATGGACCCCGGCGGGACCCGCCTTCCAGCTAGAGAACGAAGTCCACAACGGTGATGGCACAGCGACGTTCACCTTCTACAGCATCGCCCCGGCCGCACCGGGCAGCAGGCTCTTTGTGAGACTCAGAGTGACCGCCCGCTAAGGAATGTCCTTTTTGGGTGGACCCGCTTGAGGCTCTCGATCAGTTCTTAGATTTCACTTGACCCCCAGCTCGACGAGCCGGTTGACCGTCCAGTGATACCCTTCACGGATCTCAATTTGATCTCCTTCGTCACGGGCCAACTCTTGCCAGTATTTCTTCGATTCCTGTAGGTATTGAATCGCGGTGTCCCGTTGATCACGAAGACTCGCGGAATGCCCCAGATCACCACACAGATAGGCCAGCGATTTGCGCACCGCAGATGGATTGGGATTCCTCATCTCCGAAGCCAGGAGCGCCTTCAAATCGTCGTGCGCTTGCCCGCCCATCTTCGACTCCTCATCACCCTTGCCTCTTTGTCCGAGAATCCCCGCCATCTGCCACCTGAGTGAGGCCAGAAGGTATTTCGCATTCCAATTCTTGGGCTCGTGCTCGATTCCCTCTTCCAACATCTGAATACCTGACGCTAAAACGCCCGTCGCGTCCTCGGGATGACCTTCATCGCGAAGAGCCGTGGCGATGATTCCCTTTTGGGAGACTAAATCGACCACCACGCGAAAGTCATCGGGCATTTTTCGGGCCAATGCCGTCAAAGTCGTGACTCCCTTGCGGGCTAATTTATCGGCATCAAAAGTCTTGCCCTGCTGCCACATCGCCACCGCCTTCGCGGCATTTGCCGAGGCAATCTGATACTCTAGCTCAGGGTCAGGATTCTCCTGCTTCCCGGCCACTGCCGTAAAGACTTCAACAGCTTCCTGCCGTAAACGGGCCGCATCGCTGACCGCGCCTTCACCCTCCGCCGCGAGGGCTGATGACAGATAGGCACGCCCAACCGTCAGCTCAATCGCCGGACTTTCAGGATACATCGCAGCCAGTTTCCGATACCCTTGAAGGCTCGCAAGTGAGCTTTCAAGAACCTTGGGCCCGTTGTTTTTGAACTCCCACATCCGGGCCTTCACCAAATTCAAGGCCGCTTCAGCGCGAAGACGTCGGGCTTCATCATCGCTCCAAGCCTTACGGATCGAGGCTTCCGCTTCCGCAATTCCAGCTTCCAGCGCCGCCCGATTCTTCTTTGATTGGAGGAGCAGCAGCCTGAGCCGGGCGTGCGCCGTCTCCTCATCACTTAATCCGCCGCTTGCCAGTGCCTCTTGAAGGGCTGTCGCACCCTTCGCTTCTTCACCGGAAGCGAGGATCACTTCTGCTCTTCTCAACTTCAAGAGCGCCATCTGCCCCTCAAGTTCAGGCCGTGTCTCCAAGCCTTTTAACTGCTCCTCGATTTTTTCGGAAAGATACCCGAGTCGTGCTTTCCGTCCTTCCAAAGCCGGAAGTCCGGAAATCCCGTTCTCCAGCACCCATTGAAACAGGGCCTCGTTGGTCATACGGGCCGAGAGAATTTCGCTCTCCGCCTTTTGCTGCTCATCAACGAGAGACGTCTCAAGTTCACCCTGCCGGGTGAGCGCCCTAGTCTCAGACACTTTCGCCAGATCTCTTTCTCCTTCGAGTTGAACGATCGTCCCTTCCGCGCCGACTCGATAGTCGTCCAATTTTTCCTCGACGGTCATCGCCTCCGTCCATCGGAGCCCTTGCGTCACCGCCCATCCCGCTCCCAACCCACCAGCGGCCAAGGTCGCAAAGGTCGCATAGCGTGAAATTCTTTTCCGTTTCTGGTCTACGGAAATCCGAAGCCCCTCAAGGCGGCCTCTCTCGGCATCCGCCGCCAAATCGCCTTCAATCGAGCCAAAGTATCTCGCCACCTCCCGCATGTCGCCAGGACGTCCCATGGGATCCAAAACAAGACAGAAGTCCACCATTTCCCGATATCGGGCTTCCCGGTCATCAGCGGGTTCGTTGGGCCATCGAAAATCCGGATTCTCCTCCAGCCCGGCAATAATCCCCTCGTAGTCAGCATCGATGCTAAATCGTTGCTGCGTTCCAATGGCCGGAGACACCGTCGTAAAGAGTTCCTCGCACCTTGGAAAACTCCCCGTCAACAATCTGAACGCAAGAACTCCGAAGGCATAGACATCCCAACGATAACCCGCCTCCTCAAGATAGCCGTCAGGATATCGAAGCTGTTCCGGAGGCGCGTAAAGGAGGGCATCACTATAACTCAAGTGGTGCACCCCCGGCATCAGGCCACTGGCGTAATCAGCGAGCAAAGGCCCCCCATTGGGACCCAGAAAGATGTTTCCCGGCTTCAGGTTTCCATGGGCCACCTTGATCGTGTGCAAGGCCCCCAGTCGGTTGGCTAATTTCATCAAAAACAGCCACGTCAACTCGTTTGCCTGATAATCCTCGAAATAAGTCTGAAGGGTCCGGGGCTTATAATTCTCGATGTGGCTGTCATCCAGCCTCTCTGCCATCAAGGGCATCACAATGCATGCCGGTCTGATATCCAAAGCCTTGGCCTGAATCGGCACCGTAATATCCTGGGCTCCCCCCTCGATCACTCTCGAGATCCGGCTATCCAAAAGAGCAGGATTCGAAGCCATGCTTTCGAAAACTTTGATGGCGCAGAGTGTGCCATCGTCACGACGTGCCTCATAGACAACACCTGCCGAACCCTCGCCAATCTCGGCAAGAATCGTATGACCTTTGATTTTAGGAGGTTCCATGGCTTTCTAGAGGGAAGAAAAGCGTACTCAAATCACGCAAAATGTCCAGCTTGTCCCGAGAGTCATTTTTTCAATTCTCTTGATCAATCATTCGAAAAGGTCGCGCAGGATTCCCGTATTACCTTCATGCCTATGAACAAGCCTTGCCCCGGAAACCCATTCGCTCATGACTCCTCCCGTCGTGGATTCCTCCACGTCGGCCTCCTGGGAGGTCTCGGCCTCGCCCTCCCTCAACTCCTCCGCATGGAGGCACAAGCCGCCCAAAAGAATTACCAGACACGCGAAGGCGTCGCCAAATCGGTGATCCAGATCTTCCTGCCCGGAGGACTGGCCCAGCACGAATCTTGGGATCCCAAGCCCTATGCGCCATCGGAATACCGTGGCCCCTACGGAGCGATCGACACCGCAATCAAGGGATTCAAATTCAGCGAGAATCTGGCTCATACGGCAAAGGTCGCTGACAAGATGACGATCATTCGTTCCATGACGCATGGCGAAGCCGCCCACGAGCGGGGCACTCACAATATGTTCACCGGCTACCGTCCGTCACCCGCTCTGATTTTCCCGTCGATGGGTTCGGTGGTGGCTCACGAGCTCGGCACCCGTAACAATCTTCCTCCCTACGTCTGCGTTCCCAATGTCCCCAACGAGTTCGCCAACTCCGGATACCTTTCCTCAGCCTACGGCCCTTTCGCGATTGGCGCCGATCCCAACACCAAAGGCTTCAAGGTCCGCGATCTCAACATGCCCGGTGGCGTTGACGAGAACCGCTTTGAGCGCCGTCGCAGCCTCCTCGACACCGTCGACAACCATTTCCGTCAACTCGAAAGCTCCGACGCCTTGGATTCCATGGACGCGTTCTACCAACACGCCTACAAATTAATCTCATCGCAGGAAGCTCGCGAAGCGTTCAACCTCGAAGCCGAGCCCATGGAACTCCGTGAACGTTATGGCATGAACGAGGCCGGTTCACGCATGTTGCTCGCGCGCCGCTTGGTCGAAGCCGGAACCCGTTTCGTGTCCCTCACTGCCGGTGGTTGGGATCACCACGACAATATTAAAAACGGAATCAGCGGCCAGCTTCCTCCAGTCGATAAGGCCCTTGCCACTCTTCTCGATGACCTCGATCAGCGGGGACTCCTCGACTCGACACTCGTGATGGTCACCTCCGAATTTGGTCGCACTCCCAAAATCAATGGCACCGGGGGTCGCGACCACTGGCCACGCGTTTTCTCGATTGCCCTTGCCGGCGGCGGAGTCCATCGCGGATTGGTTCACGGAAGTTCGGACGCCCTCGGAGGCGAGCCCGAAGAAGACCAAGTCGGAGTCGAAGATCTCGCCAAGACCGTCTACAACCAGTTGGGCATCACCGCGGACAAGGAACTCATGTCCCCCGGAGATCGCCCAATCGAAATTGTGGACGGGGGCCGCATCCTCGACGAGATCCTCGCCAAGAAAGCCTAACCGAAACGATTGTCATGATTCGTGCGTTCGCCATCTTGATAGCCTCGGCACTCTGCGCGGCAGGTTTTAGCCCAGCTCTCAACCTTATTGAACCACGCGGTGGTAAGCGTGGCACCGAGGTTGAAATTAGGCTGATCGGAGACCGGCTCTTTGAGCCCCAGGAGCTCCTGCTCTATCACAAAGGAATTTCGGTCAAGTCCCTTGAAAAGGGCGACGACCAAAAGTCGGCCAAGGCTATCCTAGTCATCGCGCCCGACGCGGAACTGGGCGAACACCCAATCCGTCTTCGATGCAAAGGAGGCCTCACCTACATGCGCACCTTCTGGGTAGGCCAATTTGAGACGGTCATGGAAGCCAGGACCGAAGACAACAAAGGCGACACGAACAACGAATTCAACGAGCCTCAAAAAATTAGCCTGAACACCACGATCCAAGGAGTGGCTGACCGAGAAGACGCCGACTACTATCAGGTCGAGGTCAAAAAGGGCGACCGTCTCTCCGTCGAAGTTGAAGGGATGCGTCTCGGTCGCATCATGTTCGATCCCTACGTTGCGATCCTCGACAAGAATCGTTTTGAACTCGCCGTGAGTGACGACTCCGCCCTCCTGAAGCGAGACTGCGCAACCTCCATCATAGTTCCAGAAGACGGTCCTTACACCATTCTAGTGCGCGAATCCGCCTACGAGGGATCCGAAGCCTGCCAATACCGTCTGCACGTGGGTTCCTTCCCGCGCCCTACTGCCATTTACCCTCCTGCTGCAAAGCCGAACGAAGACATCGAATTCACTTTCATTGGGGATCCCAGCGGAGAAATAAAAACCAAAATTAAGACACCCCCTGAGAGTTTCTCCGCCTTCGCAAGTGCCGGCGATTCGTTCGCACCTTCAGGAAATCCCGTCCATATTTCCCCCCTCAATTACCTCAACGAAACCGAGCCCAACGAGGGTAGCAAGGAAGCCATTCCCACCAGCAATCCTCCCGCCGCCCCCTATGCCTTTCACGGTATCATCTCCAAAAAAGAGGATAAGGATTGGTTCCGCTTCACCGCTAAAAAAGATCAAGACCTAAGGATCGAGGTCATTGCTCGCGCCATTCGCTCGCCACTCGATAGCGTCATCATCCTGCGCAATGCCAAGGATGGAAACCAACTGGGCACGAACGATGACCAAACAAACGGCGTTCCCGATAGCCGCATCGACTTCAAAGCACCGGAAGATGGTGAATACCTCATCAACATTCGCGATCAACTCTACCGCAGCGGAGAAGACTTCGTCTACCGGATCGAAATTTTGGAGCGTTCTCCAGAAATCTCGATCACCCTTCCTTCGGCAGATCGGAATGACACGCAAAAAGATAAGATGATCGAGGTTCCTCGCGGAAACCGTCTTGCCATCGCTCCCAATATCACTCGCTCCAACATTGCTTGCGATATCGCATTCCTCGCCCCCAACCTGCCAAACGGAGTCAGCGTCAAGGCCCCTCCCGTCCCACGAAGCCTCGGCAACTTCCCCATCCTCTTCGAGGCAACAACTGATGCTCCCATTGCCGGAGGACTTTATCCTCTGGAGATCGAAGACCCTCAAACCAAGTTGCGGGGACCATTCGCCGAGACAATTTCACACGTTTACGTGAACAACCAAGGCGACTACCAGGTCACTCAAACAAACAACCTTTCCATCGCTGTCATCGAGGAAGCCCCCTTCCATCTCGATCTCTTCGCACCACCGGTTCCGATCGTCCGTAACGGCACCATGAATCTTAAAATCACGGCCCGCCGCGCCGAGGGATTCACCAAGCAAATTAAAGTCACCCTGCCTTGGAAACCACTCGGCATCGGAGCTCCAAACGAGGTGGAAATCCCTGAAGGCCAGAACGAGGTCATCCTTACCCTCAATGCCAATGGCGATGCCCCTGTCGGCGATTGGCAACTCCTTGTCACCGGCGAGGCGACCTCAGAGACCGGACTTGTGAGAGTGTCTTCCGACTTCGTAAACCTCAAGATCTCCGAGCCCTTCCTCAACATCTCCATTGAAATGGCCGCCACCAACCCCGGCCTCGACACCAGCGTCATTGCCAAGGTTGAGCAACTGCAGGACTTCCCCGGCGAGGCCCAGGTCATCCTCCAGGCCCTCCCGCACGGAGTCACAAGCGAAGAACGTCAAATCAACATGAAATCTGCTGACCTCACCTTCCCGATCAAGGTGACTGATGAGGCTCGGATAGGAAAGCACGCCAACCTTTTCTGCCAGGTCATCATCACCAGGGACGGCCACCCCATTCCTCATAATGTCGGTCACGGAGGCACCCTTCGAATCGATCCCCCGCCACCGGCACCTGAAAAGAAAGAAGAAGCTCCCATAGTGGTGGTCGCTGCTCCCATCGCCGAAAAGCCCCTTTCCCGTCTCGAACAACTCCGCCTGCAGAACGCAAAATGAAGCCCTTCTCTAAAATCGCGTCCGTCTCCGCCCTCCTCTCTCTCCCCCTTGCCGCCTCCCAGGAGTTTGCAGCGGTGAAGGATATCTTCGAATTCTCCTGTGTCGAATGCCACAACGCCGACAAGGCCAAAGGGGGATTGCGCATGGACATCAAAGCCGAGTTTTTCAAAGGCGGAGAGTCGGCCGATGCCGTCGATCTCAAGGCTCCCGAAAAATCTGAAATCCTTCGCCGAGTGACCCTCGATCATGGCGATGACGACTTCATGCCCCCTTCCAGCAAGAAAGTGGAGCGCCAGCCTCTCACGCCAGCCGAGGTCAACCAACTGAAAGCTTGGGTCGCACTCGGTGCCCCCTGGCCAGACGGCCCCACTCTCGCACAACGTGAGAGGACCGCACCTCTTGAAGATCCGAATCAACCGGATCCCAATCTCGAATCGATCGCAGTCTACCCAACGTCGGTCACTCTTGAAACCAAACGGGATTTCCACCGTCTTATTATCCTAGCGACCGATAAAAATTCCGTCACTCGGGATGTCACCGCCTCGGCAAAATTGACGGTGGCAGACCCTGCCATCACGCGTCTGGATCAGACAACGCTCTTCCCACAAGTCGATGGTCAAACCAACCTCACAATCACTTTCCGGGGCAAAGAACTCACCGTTCCAGTGACGGTTAAAGGGGCACAGGAAGATCGCCGCATCAGCTTTCAGCAAGACATCGTGCCAGTTTTTACCGCCTCCGGATGTAACACGGGATCCTGTCACGGCTCAGCCCGCGGACAAGATGGCTTCATGATCTCACTCTTCGGATACGATCCAAAGGGTGACTACTATCGTCTCACTCGCGAGTTCGCAGGACGTCGACTCAATCTTTCCATCCCGGAAGATTCGCTTCTCCTGACCAAGTCCACCGGATCAGTCCCTCACACCGGCGGGAAACTCTTCGACAAGGAACACCCCTTCTACAGCACCTTGCTTGAGTGGGTTCAGGACGGGGCCAACTATGATCCCGACGATCTCGCGCTCCCTGTGAAAATCGAGATCGGGCCCAAGCAGTTCCTCCTCGAAGGCAGCGGCAAGATGATTCCCCTCACGGTGAAGGCCACCTACTCTGATGGCACCGACCGTGATGTCACCACCCTCACTCATTTCACGTCCTCGAACGACAATTCGGCCAGCATCGACGAAGCCACCGGCAAGACAACTTCCAATTCCCGCGGTGAAGCCTTCGTCATGGGACGCTTCCACACCTTCACCGAAGGTTCGCAGGCCATTGTCATTCCCGACAACCTGACCTACACCCGCCCGCAGCTCCCCGAGAACAACTACATCGATCAATACGTTCACGAAAAGCTGCACAAGCTCCGCATCATTCCTTCGGAGCTTTGTTCGGACGAAATCTTCGCCCGCCGAGTCTACATCGACATTATCGGGCTTCTGCCAACTGAGCAGGAACTTTCCGAATTCCTTGCCGATCCCAATCCCAAGAAACGTGAAACCCTCGTCGATCAACTCCTCGAGAAAAAAGACTTCACCGAACTCTGGGTCATGAAGTGGGCAGAACTTCTTCAAATCCGCACGACCGGTAACAACAGTGCCGATGTCACCTACAAATCAGCTCTCCTTTGGTATGAATGGCTTCGCGGCCAGATCGCCGCGAACCGCCCGCTGAATCAAATCGTCTACGATCTCCTCTCGGCAACCGGAGGTTCTTATGACAGTCCTGCCACCAACTTCTTCAAAGGCGAGACCGACATTAAGAAACTCACCGAGAACGTCGCCCAGGTCTTCATGGGAACCCGCATTCAATGTGCCCAGTGCCACAATCATCCCTTCGACCGATGGACCATGGATGACTACTACGGCTTCGCCTCTTTCTTCACCCAAGTGAAAAGGAAGCCCGGTGAAGATCCTACCGAGCAAATCATCTTCGACGACGGTGGCGACATCCAGCACCCCATCACCAAGCAAAATGCCAAACCCACTTATCTGGGCGACGGAGCGGCCGACACCGAAGGACAAACACGCCGGGAATCTGTCGCAGAATGGCTCACCAAGCCGGGCAATCCCTGGTTTGCCAGAAACGCCGCGAATATCATGTGGTCACACTTCTTTGGAATCGGAATCGTCGATCCAGTCGATGACGTCCGCATCTCCAATCCCGCAACCAATCCGGAACTTCTCGAAGCTCTCGGCACGAAGTTCACCGAATACAACTTCGACATGAAAAAGCTCGTTCGCGACATCTGTAACTCGAGAACCTACCAACTCGCAACCCAAACCAACGCAACCAACGAAGACGACCTCACCAACTTCTCGCACGGACAAATTCGCCGCATGCGGGCCGAGATCCTCCTCGATACTCTCGCGCAGGTCACCGAGACCCCGAACAAGTTCCGTGGCCTCCCGATTGGATCGCGGGCCGTCAACATTGCCGATGGGAACACCTCGACCTATTTCCTCACCACCTTCGGTCGTGCCACCCGCAAGACCGTCTGCTCCTGTGAGGTCAAGATGGAGCCCAATCTTTCCCAAGCGCTCCACCTCCTCAATGGCGACGCAGTCAGCGACCGCATCACCCAGGGAGGTGTAGTGCAGAACATGCTCAAGGAAGAGAAAACTCCCGAAGAGATCGTGAAAACACTTTACCTTCGCACCCTCTCCCGCGAACCCAATACCGCTGAACTTTCCAAACTTAATGCTACCATTGCCGGAGCCAAGGATGCCAACGAGACGGGCTTGATTCTCGAAGACATCTTCTGGGCCCTTCTGAACTCCAAAGAATACCTTTTTAACCATTAGGTTCAATGCGCCACCTCATCCTCATTCCCCTCGCCCTGTCTTCAGTCCATGCTCAAGACAAGATCACCTACGACGATCATATTTTCCCGATCTTCGAATCGAAATGCCTGAACTGCCACAACCCGGATAAGAAGAAGGGCGACATGGATCTCTCGACCTATCTTGGGGCTCTCGCTGGCAGCTCCGGCGGTAAGGTTGCTCTCGCTGGCGACGGCGGGAGTTCAAAACTCTTCACCGTGACAGTCCACACCGAAGAACCTGTCATGCCTCCCGAGGGAGACAAAATCCCCAAAAAAGATGCCGATCTTATTCGGGCTTGGATCGACGGAGGCCTCCTCGAAAACGGGGGCTCCACGGCCCGCAAGAAAGAAAAACCAGCCTTCGACCTTTCGGCCGCGCCCACAGGCCAGCGACCCGAAGGCTCTCCGCCCATGCCGCAGGATCTTCTCCTGGAACCAGTCATCGTCGCAAAGCGATCCACCGTCGTTGCCGATATCGATGCCAGCCCCTGGGCCCCTCTCATTGCCGTCACCGGACAACACCAAATCCTCCTCTACAACAGCGATTCATTGGATCTCATTGGCGTCCTTCCCTTTCCGAAAGGACAACCCAAAACGGTCTCGTTTCACCCCAGTGGAAAATATCTTCTCGGCGCCGGCGGGGTCGCTGGAAAATCGGGCACCTCAATCACTTGGGACATCACCACTGGCAAGGAAATCATGTCGATGGGCAAGGAGTTTGACTCCGTCCTCGCAGCGGATCTTCGCGCCGACCTCGGTGGCGTGGCCCTCGGCGGCCCTTCAAGACTGGTCAAGCTTTGGGATACCCAGACGGTCGAGCAGATTAATAGCATCAAAAAGCATACCGACTGGGTGACCGCCCTCGCCTATTCGCATGATGGTGTTCTCCTCGCCACCGGCGACCGAAACAACGGAGTTCAAATTTGGGAGTCATTCACTGGCAACGAATTCCATTCGCTCCGTGGCCATCAAAAAGGAATCGTCGATGTCAAGTGGCGCGCTGACTCCAACCTTGTCGCCTCAGCCTCGGAAGACGGCTTCATCATTTTCTGGGACATGAACCAGGGCAAAGAAATTAAGAAGGTCAACGCTCACGACGGCGGCGTCCTTGCCATGGACTATAACGCCAATGGCAAGCTCGTCTCAGTTGGACGCGACTTGCGGGTGAAGGTTTGGAAGCCTGATCTCTCGATGGAGAAACAAAGCGAACCCTTTGCAGAACTCGTCACGGAAGTGGCCTTCTCTCACGATGGCAACCGTCACTTCACCGCTGACTGGAATGGAAAAATCGAAGCGTGGGATTCCACCACGATGGAAAAACTCGGTGAGCTCAGCGCCAACCCTCCCACCATCGAAACCCGCCTCGCCTCCATGGCCCAGACCCGCGAAGCGCTGGAAACCGGAATCAACGTCAAAAAAGAAAAGGTCGGCCAGACCGCAGTTGATCTCAAAACGGCAACCGACAAACTCGCCGCAACCGAGGGCGCCATCGCTCAAGCAAAGGAAAAGGAGGAGATCCTTGGCAAGGAGATCGGCGACCTCAGCGCAAAAATCAACCAGCTCAAAGGCGAACTGAACACTCAGGATGAGCAAATTAAATTCGTGATAGCAGAAGCCAAAAAGCCGGGTCAACAACTGAAAGAACTCACCGATCAACGGCGTCAACTCGCCGACGCGCACCAGGCTCTTCTTCAGGAGCTGGCCGCAACGAATCAAGCACTTGCAGCCGCAACCCATGATACCAAAATCAAACGAGAGGCCTCGAACGGAGATCCCGAAAACGCGGAAAAGAAAGCCTCTTTGGTAGCCGCCGAGCAAGCCGAGCATCAGCAGAGGCTGATTGTCCAACAAATCACGCCACGCCTTGAAGCTCAGAAAAAGAGCCTCGCCGAGCATACTCAGCAGATGGAAAACCTGCAGGCCGGAATGGTCGTCGAAGACACCCGTATCAAAGCCCTCCAGAAGGAACTCGAAGAGCTCAATACCCGCCAGGATCAAATAGCAAAGTTGAAGACCACAAAAGAAGGAGAACTCGACAACCAGAAAAAAATGCTTCCCGAGTTCATGCAGCAGATTGCTCCCCTGAAGAAGGCGATCGAAGAAAAAGACGCTCTCGCCAAGGCTGACCGCGACGAGTTCTCCAAGTCCGATGGCCAACTCGCCGCCCACGATGCCGGGGTGAAAAAATGGAAAGCCGCAGCCATCAATACCCACTTGATCAATACGCGAGGAGAACTTGAAGAACTTCAAGGCGAACTCGCTGTCGCCAAGGAGGAGAAGCCTGCCGACGTTCCGGCCATCGAACAAAAGATTGCCACTTCGACCCAATCTAGCGAGGCTTTCCAAGCTGAGTATCAGGCCGCCAAGTAAGCTCTCCCATCTCCTTGCCAGTAGCAGGCTTGCCCTTTCCCTTGGGCACCGCTTCCGAGGGATCCTCCATTTCTCAATGACCGGGCCCGACCCAAAACCGGTGAAGCTTGATCCAAGTCACCTCCTCCCAGCAGAGCCGAAAACTTAGGATCTCCAACGTCCACTACTGGCTTCCCCAAAGACGACCTCGTCCCAAAGAATCTTCTCCTCACTAAAGAGAAATTTCCCATCGAAGGTTTGCCCTTCGAGAGCCTGCCTCAGCCAGTAAGAATCGTCCTCCCACATCCTCTCAAAAGGAATTTCGCGGATCTCACACCAATGAGGAATGGCCTCGTCAGTCGCAGTCGGGACTCCCTCGAACTCAGTGCAGGTATAAACGTGGCAATGAATATCCGGGAGATCGGACATCGAGAACCATAACTCCCCCCGCTTCACCGGGTCGAGACACGTGATGTGCAACTCCTCCTGACATTCCCGCACCACGCATTCCTCCGGCGTCTCACCGGGATCGATCTTCCCACCCGGACCATTGATCTTCCCTTCACCAATCCCCCGAAGTTTCTCAATCAAGAGAACCCGCGAGCCTTGATGCACGAACATCAAAGTGGCCTCGATTTCTGGTTTCCATTCGTTCCAATTAGGAATCTTTAAATCGTTAGTCCCGAGCATATCCTTCCACCGTATCGCAGGTGCAGACGAGATTACGATCTCCATGGACATTGTCGACTCTTCCCACAACCGGCCAAAACTTATGACGGCGAAGCCGAGCTACCGGGAAGGCCGCGCGCTCTCGGCTGTAAGGGTGTTTCCAATCATCAACCATCACCATCGCGGCCGTGTGCGGCGCATTTTTCAGAAGATTGTCCGAAACATCAGCTTGCCCGTTCACCACCTCTTCGATTTCGGCATGAATCAAGAGCATCGCTTCACAGAATCGATCGAGCTCACCCTTGGATTCCGATTCCGTGGGCTCAATCATGAGCGTTCCGGCAACCGGCCAACTCATGGTGGGCGCATGAAATCCGTAATCGATCAGTCGTTTCGCAACATCTTCCACGGTGATCCCACTCTTGGATGACAGAGGTCGCAGGTCGATAATACACTCATGCGCGACCAAACCATCACGCCCAGTATAGAGAATGGGGTAGCATTCGCGCAGACGTGTTGCCACGTAGTTTGCATTCAAGATGGCCATACCTGTGGCCTCTCGAAGTCCATCCGCGCCCATCATCGCGATATACATCCATGAGATCACATTGATCGACGCACTTCCATAGGGAGCTGAACAAACGGTATTCACGGAAGAATCTAACGACTCATGCCCGGGAAGAAATTCCACCAAATGCCCCGCAACCCCAATCGGCCCCACTCCCGGACCTCCACCACCATGTGGAATACAGAAGGTCTTGTGAAGATTGAGATGGCAAACGTCAGCCCCAATAAGTCCCGGGTTCGTCAAACACACCTGGGCATTCATATTGGCCCCATCCATGTAAACCTGGCCTCCGGCCTCATGGATTTCGTGACAGATCGCTTCAATCCCTTCTTCAAAAACTCCGTGGGTCGATGGGTAAGTGACCATCAGGGCCCCTAAATTTTCGCGATGTAATTCGATCTTCGTAGTCAGATCGGAGCGGTCGATATTACCTTCATTGTCGCACTTGATCGGCACGACCTTGAAGCCTGACATCACCGCCGAGGCTGGATTCGTTCCATGCGCTGAGGTTGGAATTAAGCAAATAATGCGCTTGGCATCACGATTGGCCAGGTGGAACGACCGGATCGCTAACAACCCGGCATACTCGCCTTGGGAGCCCGCATTCGGTTGCAGAGAAACGGCCGCAAAACCAGTAATCCGAGCCAACCAATCCGACAGCTGAGCCAGCATCTGACGATAACCGATACTTTGATCTTCGGGAACAAAAGGATGAAGATTCGAGACTTCCTTCCAGCTCAACGGCATCATCTCTGCTGCCGCATTCAACTTCATGGTGCAGGATCCCAAAGGAATCATCGATTCATTCAACGCAAGATCCCGGGCTTCGAGCCGATGCAAGTAACGCATCATTTCTGTTTCGCTGCGGTAAAGATGGAACGCCTCCTGGGTCAAGAAATCGCTCTCCCGACCGGGAAGAGAAAGAGCGGCAACAGCCACCCGGCTTCTTCCAAAGAGTTTCAGGATGGCCTCAAGATCCTCTTCTGTCGTCGTCTCATCAAAAGAAATCCCAACGGTGCCGTCCCCAAAATCACGAAGGTTATATCCCGCCTCGCGAGCCTCCTCGAGCAGTCCCGCTGACGACTGCACAGTCACGGTATCAAAGCACGAAGAGTTCACGACATTATCCAACGAAGCCGCGAGAATTGAAGCCAACCCATGAATCCGCTTTGCAATTTTCACGAGACCTTCCGGGCCGTGCCAGACCGCATACATTGCCGCCATCACCGCAAGAAGAACCTGGGCGGTGCAAATGTTCGAGGTCGCCTTATCACGCCGAATGTGTTGCTCGCGGGTCTGGAGCGAAAGTCGGTAAGCCGGATCGCCCTGCGAATCCAATGAGACCCCAACCAATCGGCCGGGCATCTTTCGCTTCAAGGCGTCAGCACAGGCAATAAAGGCCGCGTGAGGCCCCCCGAATCCAAGTGGAACTCCAAATCGCTGGCTTGAGCCGACACAAAGATCGGCGCCCATCGCTCCTGGTTCCTTGAGGATCGTGAGCGCGAGAAGATCTGCCGCAACCGTCAGCAAGCCCTTGGCCTCATGAACCTTCACCGCAAATTTAGTGAAATCGCGGACGTTCCCCAGCGTCGAAGGGTATTGCACAAGCGCACCAAAAAATCCTTCCGAGGGCGCGAATGTTTCAATCGATCCAATCACGACTTGAACCCCCAAAGGTTCGGCGCGGGTTCTAACAACATCGATCGTCTGCGGGTGGCATTCCTCATCGACCCAAAACACCTTCCCCTTCGGGTTCATGGTCAGCGAGAGGCTCATCGCCTCAGCCGCTGCAGTCGCCTCATCGAGAAGTGAGGCATTGGCAATATCCAATCCAGTGAGATCCACCACCATCGTCTGGAAGTTCAAGAGCGCTTCCAAGCGTCCCTGGGAAATCTCAGGCTGATAAGGGGTGTAAGCGGTATACCATCCGGGATTCTCAAGGAGGTTTCGTTGAATGACCGGAGGGACAATCGTCCCGGAATACCCCTGCCCGATCATCGACTTTAGCAGGCGATTCTTTGAGAAGATCGCGTGGAGATGTAACAGTGCTTCACTCTCCGAAAGCGCCTCGGGAAGCTCCGGTCCCTCCTCCCACTGAATGGCTCGAGGAACGACCTTCGAAACAAGATCCTCCAAGGTCGGATAGCCAATTGCATCCAACAGATCCTGACGCAACGAGGTCGAGGAACCAATGTGGCGCCTTACAAAGGGCTCGCTCATCACAACCTTAGGAAACGAAGGAGGTGTAGGTCTCGGCGCCCATCAGAGAATCAATCTGAGAAAGATCGCTCAAACGCATTTTGAAAATCCAACCACCCTCATAGGGATCCGTATTCACTTTGGAAGGATCGGCGACGAGATCGATATTGATCTCGATGATCTCTCCATTAAACGGTGCAAAAATATCGCTCGCGGCCTTAACACTCTCAACAACGGCAACGGAATCAGCAGCCTCAACCTTCCCAAAATCAGGAAGCTCGACAAAGACCACATCACTCAGTTCCTCCTGGGCGTGATCGGTGATTCCAATAGTGACGACGTCGCCGTCAAGGCGGACCCATTCGTGGTCCCGAGTGTAGTAAAGAGCCAAGGGCACTGTCATAACGGATAAAATTAAATATGTTCTATTTCCTAAATAAAGGCTTTTCCGACACGATCGCCGAAATCTTTCGACCACGCATCTCAATGAAGACCTTGGTCCCAATTTTCGCCCTGTTGCTCGGAAGGTAAGCAAGCCCAATCCCTTCTCCAAGCGACGGGGACAATCCACCCGAAGTCAGGACGCTCAGCGAATCTCCGTCCTCGGAAAGGACGGGGTATCCAGGCCTTGGAGGAGCTGCCCGTTCGGTCAAACGAAGAGCCCTCAAACGTTCGCGGCAGCCTTCTTCCTTTTGCGCCTTGAGAACCTCACATCCCACAAACTCCCCTTTCTCGAGATCAACAAACATCCCCAGGCCCGCCTCGATCGGAGTGCGACAAGGCGTAAGATCCTGACCATTGAGCGGATAGCACATTTCCAATCGCAAGCTATCTCGAGCCCCCAAACCACAGGGTTTCACTCCTGCTTCGAGAAAGCCCTTCCACCATCGAACAACATCACCAGCGGGACAAAAAAGCTCAAAACCATCTTCTCCAGTATAACCAGTCCGACAGACCAGCATCCGGCTCCCTTGGTAGGTAATTTCATCCACCGAATTACGAGAAGGCAGGGTCCGCCCCTCGGTCACCTCCGTATAAATCTCGGGAGCCTTCGGTCCCTGTACTGCCATCCCGGCCCACTCACCGCTCTCATTCTCCATTGTAATGCCCTTCTCGAGGCGCTCCGCAAGCCAAGCCCAGTCCTTCTGAATACAGGAGGCATTCACCAGAAGAAGGAAGCGCTCGTCTGCAAGCCGATAGAGAATCAGGTCGTCAATTACCCCGCCCTCTTCATTCAGCAAAAAAGTATAGTGGGCCTTCCCCGCCTCAAGCTCCGAGACATTGTTGGTCAGATGACGGTCCAGCCAGCCCTCTGCAGAGTTCCCCGTCACGAAGACCTGACCCATGTGGGAAATATCAAAAATTCCGCATTCGCTTCTGACGGCAAGATGTTCAGCGATGATAGAATCATACATGACGGGCATTTCCCATCCGGCGAAAGGAACTAAACGCGCGCCGAGATCGCGATGCTCTTGATCGAGAGGAGATAGCTTGAGGACGTCGCTCACGACGCGACTGTGTGAGCCAACTTCCACCTTGTCAACCCACCCTATCGCGAGGGCGCCCTCACCCTGCTGGCCCGTCCCGGCGAGCTTCCCGCCCGTTATCAAAAGAGCGTCGCTGAAGCCACCGCCGAAGCGTGCACCGCCCTCAAGTGCGGGCAATTTCGCCGACCCGGATGTGAAATCGATATAGCGCAAATGCGGACCGCTCGCCCTGAGCCAGAGTGGAAGTCAGTCCGGACGAAATATTCCTGTTCATTCCCTGCCTGACCTTTCACACTCCTGCAAAACATTTCGCCATGGAAAAGATCACCGCTCAAATCAAGGACTTCATCCAATATATCGCCCTTCAGTTCATCAAGGACCCCAAGCTTGCCGAACTTCGCATCGGCCACTCGGCAGAGAATAAGGTCAACTTCCGCCTCGTCCTCAGCCAACCTGACGTCGCGATCCTGATCGGTCGACAAGGCTTCACCGCCTCGACTATCCGCAGCCTCGTCAAAGCCGCTGCCGAACGTGAAGGCGTGCAGGTCAATCTGCGCATCCACTCCCACGAAGAAGAGCGCCAATACACTGCCGCTCTCGAAGCAAAAGCGATGGAGTAAGACCGACTTCCATCCATTCTTAATCAACCCGCGAAGTATTTTTCTTCCGCGGGTTTTTCACTCTAACATTTGCTCCCGTAAATCGTTCCGACTCCACCTTATGAACAAATTCGTCTTCCTTCTGCCACTTCCTCTAGTTGCGCAAGAAGTTCTTCCCGAACTCGTGGTCACGGCCAACCGGACTTCCGAAAGAGTCGCTGAGAGCCCCTATTCTGCCGAGGTATTCACCGCCGAAGACCTTCAAAAAAACGCCGTCCGTTCACTCCCCGACACCTTCTCAGACACCCCCGGCGTCCTCGTTCAGAAAACCACTCCCGGCCACGGTTCACCCTACATCCGCGGCTTCACCGGGCGTCAAAACCTGCTCCTCCAAGACGGCGTCCGCCTCAACAATTCCACTTGGCGCAGCGGCCCCGTCCAGTATTGGAACACCCTCGACTCCCAAGCGATCGGACAACTCGAACTCGTCAAATCCCAGGGCTCCGTCATCTACGGCTCCGATGCCATCGGCGGCACCGTCAACACCCTCAGTAAATCCAGCGACTTCCGCGATGAAGCAGGCCTCTTCTCGCGCGGCGCGGCCTACTACCGCTTCGATACCAATTCCCAATCCCACCTCGGTCGCCTCGAGCAAGCCCTCGGACAAGGAAACGACTGGGGACTCATGCTCGGTTTCTCCGGCAAGGACGTGGGCGACATCAAAGACTCCGCCGTCGGCCGCATGAAAAACACGGGCTACTCCGAGCAATCCCTCGACTTCAAATTCGAATACGCCCTCTCCGACACCCGCACCCTGACCCTCGCCCACGCCTTCCTCGATCAGGACGACATCTCCCGCTGGCACAGCACCGTTTTCAACCCCGGTTGGACCCACGGTCGCTCCTTTGCCACCGCCGGCCGCGATCTCGAACGCTCCCACGATCAGGAACGCTCGCTCACCTACCTTCGACTCGAAGACACCAATTCCGCCCTCTCCTGGATCGACCGCTGGCAAGCCACCCTCTCCTTCCAAAAATCACAAGACTCCGAATTCCGCGTTCGCAATTCCGGCCGTAGCGATCTCCGCATTCTCGATGTCGACACCTACGGCCTCAGCGTCCAAGCCGAGTCCGGCAACCTCCTCTGGGGACTCGATTACTACCACGATGAAGTCGATTCCGCCGGCTTCCGCAACGGAGCCCCTCGCCCTTCAAACCGCCCCATCGCGGATGATGCCAGTTACGATTCCGCTGGCCTCTTTGCGAACTACTCCGGCCAAGCCACCGACAAGCTTAGCTACGACCTCGGTGCCCGCTTCACCTCTGCCCGTGCCGAGTGGAATGGCTACCAACCTGCCGGAACCGCAATCGACCAATCCGGCAGCTCCTCCTGGGAGAACCTCTCCCTTTCCGCCCGCTCCCTTTATGACCTCGACGATTCGTGGTCACTCTTCGGCGGCCTCTCACAAGCCTTCCGCGCGCCCAACCTCGATGACCTCACGGGCAGCCAATTCGCCCTCAATGGCCTCGACGCCCATGGCTCGCCCAACGTTGATCCCGAAACCTACCTCACCACCGAGCTTGGCTCACGATTTGAGAACGACACCCTCTCCGTTCAACTCACGGGCTACTATACCTTGAGCGACGATGGCATCATCGTGATCGACGACGGTGCCGGCGGGCTCGTCACCACCAACGGAAGCGAGGGCTACCTCTACGGATTCGAAGCCAGCGCCGCCTGGAGATTTCAACCGCAATGGGAACTCGCCGCGCAAATCGCCTGGCAGGATGGCAAACAAAAGGAAGGGGGCGTCGAAGACACCATTCGCCGCATGCACCCACTCATGGGCTCCGTGTCACTCACTTGGACCCATCCGGCCGACGACTTCTGGGTCACCGCCCGGATCGCCGCAGCCACCCATCAAAACAACCTCTCCAGCCTCGCCGCCAGCGACACCCAGCGCATCCCCGTTAACGGCACTCCCGGTTACCTCATCCCTTCGATTTATGCCGGATGGCAGGTCCTCGAAAACCTCCAACTCGGCCTCGCTCTCGAAAACCTTACGGACGAAGACTACCGCATCCACGGCTCCGGACAAAACTCTGCCGGACTCAATGCCACTTTCTCTGCAAAGTTAGAGTGGTGAGAGCTCTCGCGACGCTTATCGTCCGCAGAGCGATGAAGCAACTCAAACGGATTCTCTTTCTATTCATGCTCGGAGGCGCGATCGCCCTTGGCTGGTACTTCCGGGATCCTATCACCTCGCTCTCTCAAAAACTCAGGCAGGGACCGGGGGAAGAAAACTCCAAAGGCACCCCCAATCCAGAGCTCTACCAAGAGCTCATCGAGGAGTTGCAAGTCAAACAGCTCTCCCTCGCCGAACGATACCACAAAGCCCGCACCGCCCTAGAAATCTCCCAGGTCATCAAGGAATCACGAGCCACCCTTCATCGCAACCTTCCTGCCCTGATGCGTTGCTGGCTCGGCACCGATTGGGATTTCAACGGCACCTGCACCAAGCCGGGCTCGGGCAAAATCGCCTGCGGGTATTTCGTCTCCACCATTCTCCGCGATGCCGGCTTCAAGGTCGAACGCATCCGCCTCGCCCAGCAACCTTCGCAAAACATCATTGCGACCTTCCTGCCCCGCCAAGAAATGCATGTCCGCGCGGGCACCTCCTACGACGACTTCCTAAGCGAGGTCATCTCCCGGGGCTCGGGCATTCGTATCGTCGGACTCGATAAACACGTCGCCTTCATCGTCGTTGAGGAAAATCAATCGATCCGCTTCATCCACTCATCCGGCGGGTATCCCTACTGCGTCGTTGATGAAGATCGCGACAATGCCACCGCCTTACAAAACTCAAAGTACCGCGTCACCGGTGATTTCACCCACAGTGACGAAGTCATTCACCGCTGGCTCGTCGGCGAAAAATGGCCCACCAAGCTTTAAATCAACGAGCCTCCGAAACGGGCATTGAGTTGCCTCAAACCCTTGCGGTCCTCGGCTGATTCTAGGACATCGCGGAAATTTGCCACGATGGTATCGTAGTCTTCCTTGTAGTTCTCGAGATCCATCTCCAGACCATCAAGAGCCTTGTCGAAATGATTCTTAGCTGCGTTCAACTCCTGACTCCTCACAAAGACCAAGGCAAGATTTCCATGGGATTGGGACGTTTCCGGGTGGATCCCGCCGAAAATCGAAGTTCTCACCCCGAGTGCCAGCATGTGCATCTCACGCGCCCGCTCATCGTGACCCGCTTTAAAATAAAGCGTGCCCACATTGTTATAAAGAAGCGCCGTTTGCTCGTGCTCTGCCCCCAAGACCTGGTGACACGTGTTCAATGAGGAAAGAAGCAAGGTCTCAGCTTTGTCGAAATTCCCCGACGCTTCGTAAATAAAGGCCAAGTTATTGCTCAAGTCGGCAATATCGAGCGCCGCAGGCGGACACATCCGCTCAAACGCGGCAATCGCCCGCTCATAATACGACTTCGCCTGCCCGTCATTTCCCGCGCCATCATGAATCACCGCCAAACCAGTGCTCACCCGCCCAATCGCTTCATCAACGTCACGGGCACACATCAATAAACTCAGCGCCTCAAAGTAATCCTTCTGCGCTTCCTCAAAATCTCCGATTAAGCGAAAAAAATCTCCCCGCAATTCCAAGCCCCTGGCGAGGTCCTGCGCAGACAGCAGATCTGTCTCCTTGTTGGCCCTAGCATCTTTTACCACCTTATCCGCCAGCGCTCGTATCTCAGCAGTATTGGCATCAGTGATAGGCTCCGCGAGCTTGGTCGCGAGCTTGGTTAGGGCAGATTCTAGTGCAGTAGCCGACATGAAATATTTATTAACAGCGGCGAACTTTTAACTTTTTTAGCCACTATAGCAAGAGCTTAAGGCAGTGCTCTCTCGAAGTCGGAAGTCTCCCGTAAGACTGGAGAATTCGAGCCCTCCCGCCCTTCCCCAATCCAAGGAGTCGCACGACCTCATTTTCAAAAAAGGTCATGGCACGACGATCAGCTCCCGACTCTCCCAGATAGCCTAAACCCCTCTTTAAGAGGTCAAACATCTCCGGCTCAGGATGATCCAGCTCCAACACCAATTCCAGCAACTGCCCGAAATACGCCGCCATCGACGAATCCCGGTAACTTTTCCGAAGAGAGTCCCGGTAGTCCTCCACCACCACTTCCCGCAGCCCGTGAAGCTCACTCTTAGAACTCCGGCTCCATTGAAACTCGGCCTCAATAAACAGATCGACCCTTCCCGCAAAGGCACTTTTCGGATGCCGGGCTCCCTTCGCCACCGTCTTGATCAGACCAGCCTCCTCCGTCATCCAGTGAACAATCACACTGGTGTCCGAAAGCTTCGTCAGCCGAATAATAATTCCGTGGCCACTTTCCACGCCCCGAAACCTACCTCCCGCCGCCACGAAAACGAGACAAACTATTCCTATCTGATCGCTAAAATCGCCGAAGAGATCGTGCCCTCCTTGCTCGTCATCAAAGAATGGCACAATGGCACAATGGGGACTTTTGGTGGATCCAGAGCGTCTTCGTGAGCCCTGAGTTTCGTCGCAAGGGGGATATTTTGTGCCGGACTGAGTAAGTCCGACAAACTCCGAGATTCCCGGACCCACGATCAATCCAAACATGGCCAAATCCCATTGACCTTTCTCGCTCCCTCACCTACCCCTCAACACCTCATGGAAACCGCATCTATCGCTGACCTTCTGGCGATCGACAACAGCTCTATCGAAGAGCGTTTGTCGGAACTCAGGAGGTATCTTTGACGTCCCAGCTCTTACCTCAAGAATCGAGGAACTTGAGAACCAGGCTGCCGATCCTTCCTTCTGGAACAGTCAAGAGACCGCCCGCGAGGTCCTCGCCGAAACCACTCTCTGCAAAGGACGCCTCGATCCCTTCCTCAAGCTGGAAGCGGATTTTCAAGACCTCCTTTCCGGCATCGAACTCGCCAAGGAATTCGACGACCTCGATTCAGCCCGCGAAGCCCGAAAGACCTTCAACAGGATCACCAACGAGCTGAGAGCCTTTGAACTCCTCACTCTCCTCAATTTACCGTCCGATCTCAACAACGCCTACGTCACCATTCAGGCAGGAGCCGGGGGCACCGAGGCCTGCGACTGGGCCGGCATGCTTTACCGCATGTACACCCGCTGGTCCGAAACCCGCAATTTCAAGATCACCGTCACCGATTACCAAGAAGCGGATGAAGCCGGCATCGCCTCGGCCTCCCTCAAGATCGAAGGCCCCTACGCCTACGGATACCTCAAGGCCGAACGTGGCGTGCATCGCCTCGTGCGTATTTCGCCCTTCGACAGCGCCGGCAAACGCCACACCTCTTTTGCCTCCATCGATGTCACTCCCGAGATCGACGACAGCATCGTCATCGACATCCCGGATTCCGATGTCGAAGTCTCCACCACCCGCTCCGGTGGCAAAGGGGGGCAGAACGTTAACAAGGTCGAAACTGCCGTCATCATCAAACACCTTCCGACCGGCATCGTGATCCGCTCGACCCAGGAACGCACCCAGCTCCGCAATCGCGAACTGGCCTGGGCAAACCTCAAGGCCAAGCTCTACCAGATCGAAGAAGACAAGCAGAAGGCCGAAGCCGACCGGACCTACTCCGAAAAGGGCGAGATCGGCTGGGGAAGCCAGATCCGCTCCTACGTTTTCCAGCCCTACCAAATGGTCAAGGACCTCCGCACCGGTCACGAAACCGGCAACATCCAGAACGTGATGGACGGAGCCCTCGACCCCTTCATCGAAGCGATGCTGCGAGGCCAGACGCGAGACTAATTCACCGACTTCGCAAAGTTAATGCACATCGCCGTCGGAACTTCCACGCGGTGTCCGCTGAAAGTCAGTTTACCGGTCTTCTGGTCCACTTTGTGGCTCGTCACCTCATGGGAGTTCTGCCCAGCCACCAACAACCAGTCACCGGATGGAGATAGGTTAATATTACGGGGAATCCAGACCTCCGCAGGTGCCGTCTGGACATGATCGAGTGCCCCCTCCGCTCCGACCTTCAAAACAGAAACCGAATCACGCTTCTTCTCAGTAAGGTCACGATTCGCGGTGTAGAGAAACTTTCCGTCTTGAGAGACCCGAATTTCAGAACAGCTCATCTCCGAAGCATCACCACCTTTTGGCAATACGCTCACCGTCTTAAGCTGGGTCAACCTCCCGGTTTTGTTGCTCCGTGCAAATGTCGTCACGGTCAGATTGAACTCATTCAAGACATAAGCAAATTGACCCTCCTTCCCAAACTTCATGTGTCGACATCCCGATCCCGCAGGAACCGCAAAACCCCCTTCATCCTTCATCACAGCCGAAGTTGCATCGAAGGAATAAAATTTCACCTGATCCATTCCCAGATCAGGAGCATAAGCAAACTTGTTATCCGGCCCCACAAACACCGAATGCGCATGCGGCTCCTTCTGACGCTGCGGATTCACACTCGAACCAACGTGCGTGAAAAGCGACGCCACCGGACCAATCTTTCCATCCTGACCCACCGGAAAAGAAACCACTTTCCCCCCACCGTAATCCGCTCCAAAAAGAACCCCATCCTTCCGGTCCAGACTCACATGACAGAGCCCCCGACCCTCGTAGCTTTGCTCCGAAAGGAGCGTCAGCTTGGCTCCCTCAACCGAAAACGACGCCGCCCCGCCCGCCTTTTCAACGGACTTCGTCGAAAAGATGACCTTCCCGTCAGACCGAAGCTCCTGAAAGCTCATGTCATTCCCCTTCACCGGCTGCTGACGGTCGGTCAGAGCCCCGCTCGTTTCATCAAGCTTCAAGGTATAAATCCCATCCGAGCCGGAGCCCACAAACACCACCGTGGAATCAGCAAAAGCAAATCCCGCGAGGGCCAGCGAAGTCAAAAAGGTCTTCTTCATGCCACTGATTAGCAAAAGATCACCCTCATCAAAAGCCCCATCCTTGCGTAGCACGAAATTCCACGCCATTCTCCCTCCGAATGTCCGACGCCATCAAGAACGACCGCTATTTCGAAGAAGGATTTCGGGAACTCGACACCAGTCTCGCTGACACCACCGCCATGCTCGCAGGCGCACTTCCGCTCGATGAGGGATTACGCGCCCTCGTCCCCTGGCAGGAGGGCAAATCCTTTCCCAATGCCATCCCGGCCGGACATGAACGCGAAGGCGCCCAGCTCCTTTCGATCTGCTTCGAACTTCTCAACATCGTCGAAGAACGCGTCGCCTGGAAATTCCGAAGCACGCGGCGCGCCACCCACGGCGCCGTTGCCATCAAGGGACTCTGGCCCTCGGTCATCAACCGCTTCGTGGAAGCTGGCCTGAGCGAGAACGACGTCATCGCCGCTCTTCAAAAAGTCCGCGTCGAGCCCGTTCTCACTGCCCACCCAACCGAAGCAAAGCGCCCCTCGGTCCGTCAACGCCACAAGGCCATTTACGAGGAACTCCGCAACTACGAATCAGCCCGCCTCGACCCCCACCACCGCCGCCGTATCGCCGATTCCCTCCGCGCCGAGCTTCAGACACTCTGGTATACTGGCGAAATCTTCGTGCAACGCCCCGACATTCAGGAGGAACTCCGCAACGCCCTGCCCTATCTTTCCGAGACCTTTCCTGAAGTCGTCCTGCGACTCGATCGCTCCCTCGAACTCGCCTGGGAAGACGCTGGCTGGGATGTCAACAATCTCCGCCTCAACAAGGCCTACCCCAAGCTCCGCTTCGCGAGCTGGATCGGTGGCGACCGCGACGGCCACCCTTTCGTGACCCCGGAGGTCACCAAAAACACCCTTACCGAACTGCATGAAAACGCGGTGCTCATGCACCAGCGCCACCTTGAAAAAACAGCCGACAAGCTGACCCTCGCACCGCCCTTCGTCAAAGTCCCTGAACGTCTCAACTCCGCCGTTGCCGAAGCCGCAGTCCTTCTCGGTGATCCCCGAGCCAGCATTGCCATCCGCTACCGTCAAGAACCATGGCAGGCCTTCATCCGCCTCCTCAGCGAGAAATTCACCCAGAAGAAATACCATCACAACCGGGAATATCTCGCCGACCTCGAAATTGCCTTTGATACTCTCTGCGAAGCCAAGGCCGAGCTCACCGCCCACGAATGGGTCTTTCCCCTCATGCGCCTCGCCGAAGTCTTCGGGCTCCATCTTGCCTCGCTCGACATCCGCAACAATTCCGAAGCTCACGATGAAGCCGCCTCCGAACTCTTCGCCTCGATCGGAATCCCCGACGGCAAAAACTTTGGCTCTTGGAGTGAAGAAAAACGCCGTGAATTACTCGTCGCCGAGCTTAAAAACCCCCGCCCGATTCTTTCACGATACGAAAAGGCGGGAGAGAAGGCAGACCACATCCTGGAATACTTACGCATCCTCGCGACCCATCTCCGCAAGCACGGAGCAGGCGGTCTAGGCCAGCTCATCATCAGCATGACACGCTCAGTTTCGGACATCCTGCTCGTCCAAGTTCTCGCCCGCGAAGCCGGTCTTGCACAACGTCATCCCAACGGTCTCTGGCGCTCCCGCCTGCCCGTCAGCCCGCTTTTTGAAACCGGTGATGACCTCGCCGCTTCCCATGTCATCCTTGCCGAATACCTTGCCATCATGGGTCCACACCCTTCCGGGAGGCAACCGGCCATGGTGGGCTATTCCGACTCCAACAAAGACGCCGGTGTTTTCGCCTCTCAATGGGGCATTTTTAAAGGCCAGGAAGCCATGACCAAAGCCTGCCACAAGGAAGGGGTCATCCCCCAGTTCTTCCACGGACGAGGCGGCACCATCGGTCGTGGCGCAGGCCCGACCCGTTGGTTCCTCCGGGCTCTCCCCGAAGGCGCACTCGCCGGCCCCGTCCGCGTCACCGAGCAGGGCGAAGTTCTTCCACGGAAATACGGCCACGAAGGAAACGCGCACTTTCACCTCGAACTCCTCATCGCCGGAGTCACCCGCGTGGTAGGCCTCAGCAAACAACAGTCTTCCCCCGTCAATGAATGCCGCGAAAGCCTCGATGCCCTCGCCCGCGAATCGGACAAGGCCTACCGCCGCCTTCTCAATGCCGACGGCTTCATCGACTTCTACCGCACCGCCACTCCCATCGATGCCCTCGAAACCGGCGTCTTCGGCTCACGGCCATCACGACGCACCGGCAAGAAAGCCTCACTCAAAGACCTCCGCGCCATCCCCTGGGTCTTTTCATGGACCCAGGCCCGCTTCTATCTCCCCGGCTGGTTCGGCGTCGGCTCCGGTCTCGAAGCAATCGGCACGGAAGCCTACGAAAATATCAAGGAGAACCTCCCCAACTTCGACTTCCTGCGCTACGTCTTCACCAACATCGAATCCTCCCTTGCTTCGGCGAACACCGAGACAATGAAGCACTATGCGGCGCTTTGCCCCGACGCGGAACTTCGCGAAAAACTCCTCGGGGTGATCCTGACCGAGTACGAGAAAACTCGTACTATGGTTCGTGATCTCTTTGGGAAAGAATTTAATTCACGTCGCCCGCGCATGGAAAAGACCCTGGCCGTTCGCGAAGTGCCCCTCCGTGTTCTTCACGATCAGCAGGTCTCCTTGCTTCGCAACTGGCGGGAAGCGGGAAGCCCGATCGAAGCCGAAGACGGTCGCTTCAACCGCGACTTCCTGGCTCTCCAACTGACGATCAATGCCATCTCATCCGGCCTTCGTGAAACCGGCTAATCCCGGTTCACCGTAAAGACCGAAAAGGTCCCGTCACTATTCACCGTGGTAAGATTCTTTCCATCGGGAGAAAAGGACATCTCGCCGGGACCGTGGTCCAGCTCTAGGGTTTCCAATACGCGAAATTTCTCATCGGCGACTTCGCCAATGGTGAGATTCGCGGCCCCACCCCGTCCTACCGTGGCAGCCCAAAAGCGCCCCAACGGCCCTCCCTTGAGGTTTCCAAAGGTCGCCTCAAATTTGTGAATCTCTACGAGTCCCTCGCCTGGCGCCGAACCGCCAATAACATTCTTGATGCCGTCCAATCGGGAACTCACTTCAGGGTCACCCACTTCCAACTCATCGAGAATTGGAAGCACGCCGGGGCCCATCGAGGCCAACTCCACCATCGAGGCCTGTCTGACATTGTAACTTCTATCAGCCAGCTTCCCAGCAAGACTTTGAATCTTCACGGGATCGAGAACGACGTCCTTTTTCAACAAAGGCAGAAGCCGTCCAAAGACCCGATTCTCACTGAGACTCACAATCAATGATCTTCCCCCGTTCAGATAGGCCACTCCATAGGGAGTGTTCTGGCCAAGGTTGAAGGAAACCTCCTCTTCCCCTGTCGCCATCGACCAAATTCTCACCATCTGATCATCTCCGGTCGTCACGATCACCTCACCATCTTCAGACATCGCCAGATCCGAGAGATCCGAGAGATCCCCCGATGAGCCCGTGAAGACCCGCAACTTCCTGCCGGATTCAAGATGCCAATGAATGGCCCGATCACCGTCTCCAGCACTCACCAACCCGGTTCCATCCGGAGTAAAAACGAGCCCATTCACTCGCTTCCCCGAGCTCAAAGAGCTCACAATCTTGAAGTCATTGGTGTTGCGAACGGTAATGTCCCCGCCTTCACCTCCCAAGGCCAGAAACCGACCGTCGTGCGACAGCACCATGGCCGAAATATCACGGGGCTCGTTAAATTCCCGGCTCTCGTCCGGGTCGTCAGTATTCCAAACATGGAGTTCCTCGCCTCCTGCCGTCATCACCAACTTCCCGCCAATACCGACGACGGAATATTCAAAGCCATTGGGATTGACCGGGAGGCCCAGGGTTGGAACCACCCTTTCCCCCGTCTCAACATCGTGCACGTGGAGCAGCTGATCGCCGCCCGAGATGACCTTCGTGCCATCCTTGGAAAAGATAATCGGAGTGTGTCCGTAGCGGACCACCGGGATTTTGCGTTCAATCTTCCCGTCCTCGGCTCTGAGAATATAGATGTTCTTATCATCGCAAGCCGTCGCCAGAAACTTTCCGTCCGGTGACCAATCAATCACCTGCCCATCATCCGGAAGCTTGATCTTCCAGATCTCCTCGACCGTTTTGGAATCGTAAACGCGGACCCGGTTGTCATCACTGATCATCGCAAACGTTGATCCGTCGGGAGAGGCCGACAGGGTGAAGATGTCGCCAAACTTACCCTTCTTTTCGCCTTGATAGCTCTCAATGATTTTTCCGGTCTCCAGATTCCATTTCTTGAAGCTTTCGTCCGACGATCCTGTGATCAAGGTCTTCCCGTCCTCCACGATAATCGCAGTGTAAACATCGCCCGAATGCTCGCTGTAGGTGTGAATCTTTTCCCCGGTTTCCAAATTCCAGAGGATGGCCGTATTATTACCGTCCGTGCCGATGAACCGCTTCCCATCCGGATGGATCGCGATCCGATAGGCCGTATCCGAGTGCTGGTAGGTTTTCACCACCCCGCCGGTCGCGAGGTTGTAGCGAATGATCTCACCGGACCCGCCTGCTGCCAAAAACTCCGTCTCACCGGGCAACATCCGAATTCCCCACATATCGCCGCTTCCGGTCTTCCGATAAGCGCGGACCAACTTCCCAGTCTCAATCTCCCAGAGTCGGACACATTCATCACGGGAAGAACTGAGGGCATGCTTGCCATCTGCCAGACAGACAATCTCCGAAAGCGACCCGGCATGCTGAAAGCCCGCAATCCCGAAAGTCCCGACTTCCTCTAGAACCCGTGCTCCAACCGGCACCGTCAGGACCAATGCTCCCCAGATTCCAGATAACAAACGCATGCCTCTCAAATACTGTGAATTCAGCGCCGGGGCCAGCATTCATTGTCCGGGCACTCCCTATAATTATTCACTCCTTAAGGGATTTGATAGACCACCCCCTCTCACTACGTTTCCTCAAAACCATGCTCAAAACCCTTTTTCTTGCCACTCTCTCGCTTTCTCCCCTGATCGCGGCCGAAAAGTCAAAGCAGCCCACTTGGACCGAATACGATAAAGCCGTTAAAGAAGATCCCGATTTCTCAATTCAGGGAGAATACTTCAAGCAAGGCGCGCTCTACGGAATCCAAGTCGTGGCCCTCGGTGATGAAAAATTCGAGGCCTATCTTCTCGAAGGCGGACTTCCGGGCTTAGGATGGACCAAGGACAATCTCCGCACCAAACTCAGCGGCGAACGGGAAGGTGAAGTCATCACCTTCGCGAAAACTCAAGATTTTGGGCTCATCATCGCCGGACAAACCGCAAAGCTCTCTGGCAAGGCCGTCGAAGAACTCCCCCGCATCCAACGCCAAAGCCCCACTCTCGGAGCAAAAGCACCCGACGGTGCCTCCGTCCTTTTCAACGGCACCGGCATCGATAACTGGATCAATGGCAAGATGGAAAACGGCCTCCTCCTCTCAACCGGAACAACCAGCAAGGAAACCTTCAAAGACTACACCCTCCATCTCGAATTCCTCACCCCCTACAAACCCCACGCCCGCGGGCAGGGACGCGGAAATAGCGGCGTCTATTTCGGAGGCCGCTGGGAAACCCAGGTCCTCGACTCCTTCGGACTCGATGGTCTCATGAACGAATGCGGCGGCATCTATTCCGTTGCCGCTCCCTCGGTCAACATGTGCCTCCCTCCTCTCACCTGGCAAACCTACGACGTTAATTTCACCGATGCCAAATTTGACGCCGACGGCAAGCGCACCGCCTGGCCTCGTATGACGGTCAAACTCAATGGCGTCGTCATCCACCAGGATCAGGAACTTTCCAAAGACCTCACCACCGCCTCGCCCATGAACGGACCACTGAAAGACGAAGGCCGTCCCGTCTTTCTCCAAAACCACAGCAACCCGGTCTTCTTTCGCAACATCTGGGTCCTCCCGAAGCAATGATTCCCTCCCATATCCTTAAAGTCATTCAGCTTAAGGGCACCCTCCGGCAACCTGCTTTCGACAAAAAATCTGATCAAATTCCCTAAGATCAAAGCGGACACTAACCCCTTTTGAATGAATTCATAAGGTCTGTGGCCAACCCTGAGATGGGAAAATCTGGACGATTTTTAGGAAATGAGGCTACCGGAGGTGTCCTAGACCCTAATTATCTTCGGATATTCTCCGGAGCTGCTTTGCCCATTCTTCCGCTTCAACGTAAGCGAAACACCGCCACCAGCTTGATCTGGCATGATGACCTAGTCGGCCTGAAGGTCTCCGGATGTCCAGAACATTACCCAAGCCATGATTTGTATGCCGAGTATACTACGTGTTTCAGCAATTAGAAGGACAAGGCCGGACGACAGGTGTGGAGCATGGCGTGGGAGAAGGTTTGCGAGTGGAAAGTGTTCAGTTTTCAGGAAGAGCCGCGTGAACTACGAGTCACAAAAGGCGTTCCAGTTGCTCCAAGTCGTCGAGAAGGGCGGAAATGAGCTGTGTGCCAGTCAACTTCCGGGAGGCACTCATTGCTTCCGCGAGACCGGCCCGTGACAAGGCCGGCATGGCAGCATCGAGTGCTTGGCGAAGCTGGATCGACTGGACTTGTTCCGGGAGGTCGTCGAGACCGGGCTCGCCGAGGGCGGTGACGAAGGTCGTGATGGCGCAGAAGACGGGCATCCAATCAACCCAGCGCGGGAAGCTATGGGGCTGGGGCCACTTGATGAGGAAGTCCCAGTCGCCGGGCATGATCCAGAAGATCTTCTCGCGCCCCACCCTTCGGGAACGGAGGTGCCCGGAGTCCTCCATTTCATTCAAGGTGTGTTGAACGGATTTCGAGAAGTAGCCGGTGTCCCGGGCGATGGCAGCGGGATGGCCGGACTCGTGGCTGAGCAGCCAGGCCATGATTTCCGCACGGGCGTTCACCCCGAAGAGTGCGCGCAGGCAAAACAAGAGGTTGGCCGCCCGGCCTGGATCCGGTGGTTGGCTCATGCCGCGTCCTTCCAAGGGCTCGCGCAGAAGTCCGGAATGAAGGAAGTCCGGATCGGGTTTATGGAGGACAGGTAAGGCACTTCCGTCATAGTTGACGAAGAGCAGCTCAGGTTTGACCTCGGCAGGTAAGGGCTTGGAAAGTACTTTCCATTTTCTCATCGTGGCCTGCTTGGCAAGCACGCCGCTAATCGCGGCCAGAACGCGCTGATCCGCGACCGGCCACTCCTTATTGAGGCGGCGGAGGCGCTGGAGATTGATGCGTTTTCCGTTGGAATTCAGCCATTCGATGACTTCGTCAAGTAGACGCGAATCATAACGACCGAAGCGAGTGGTCACCAGTAAGAGGGCTTCGGGATCGATGAGACGGTCGTCATTACCACCGGGCTGCCCGGCAACGCCCAAAGTGGACCACTGGTGCCACAGAAAATCGAGGAAGCGCCCGAGGAGCTTATAAGGGAACTCATTAATAAGCATGGCACTGAAATATTTGATTTCCTCGACGAGGCAGTGGGTGGGTGGTGCACAGGCTTCGGGTTTCTTCAAGGTTTACGGGCATTGCAACGCATCAACGATGCCGATGCTATCAAGGTCATTTGAGGCAGGAAAATCACCGGCCAATTGGTTCGGATCTCCTAATCTTTGGCGAGGCCTCGATCAAAATAATCTAAGGCAGAAGCCCTAGCCCGCGTTAGCCGAGCAAATCTGCCGATGAAAAGTGGCAAGCAAATGGCAATCAGGCCGCAATTCGGCAAAGAAAAAGGAGTCACAATTTCTCGTAACTCCTTATCGGAAAGCTGGTGGGCAGGAAAGGATTCGAACCTTCGTACACTTACGTGAGCAGATTTACAGTCTGCCGCCTTTAACCACTCGGCCACCTACCCATGTAGTTTTTCGTGGGCCACGCTTCGTTTCAGTCGCACGACGGCGCGGAGATATGAGCCGGAGGGCTTTCGTGCAAGAAGAAAGTGAGGCATTTGCGCATCAAATTTAAAAATGTGAGCATCGAAGGAATCAATGAACGCTTCCTTCTCTCTCCCGCTAGTGTCTGGATGAGCCAGACTTTGTGAAAAATTTCACAAAGTCGCTTTACGGAGCGGGGGTCGCCTTGCATAGTAGCGCCGCTACGGGCCTTTGGTGGGTCCGGAGTGCCCTGACACAACCCGTCCGAACTAAATGAGTGAAGATGCCCCGGCGGCCAGCACGACAGCCGAAAAGAAGCTTCCCAAGGATCTTGCCGCTGAAAACGGCATGGTCAATGTGCAGATTGATGGCCATTGGATTCAAGTGCCTCGCGGCACCCGCATGATCGAAGCTGCTAAAATAGCGGCCAAGGAAATCCCCCATTATTGCTACCATCCCAAACTATCGTCCCCAGGAAACTGTCGGATGTGCTTGGTTCAGATGGGCATGCCGCCCCGCCCCGCTCCCGGACAGGACCCGACTTATGGCGACGACGGCTTTCAGGAAATTGGCTGGATGCCCCGCCCCGTAATCGCTTGCGCCAATACCGTGGCCGAGAACATGGGAATCCGCACCACCGGAGATCTTGTCGAAAAGACCCGCGAGGGTGTGATGGAGTTCCTCCTCATTAATCACCCGCTTGATTGCCCGATCTGTGACCAGGCCGGCGAATGCAAGCTCCAAGAATTTTCGGTGGAACACGGTCGAGGCACTTCCCGCTTCCAGGAAACCAAGATCAAGAAGCCCAAGAACGTCGACATCGGCAAAAACATCCGCCTCGACGACGAACGCTGTATTATGTGTAGCCGCTGTATCCGCTTCATGGACGAAGTCGCGGAAGACCCCGTCCTCGGATTCTCCCAGCGCGGAACACACACTTCGGTCACGGTCCATCCGGGATACCGCCTCGACAACAACTACTCCCTCAACACCGTCGACATCTGTCCGGTAGGCGCCCTGACCTCGACTGACTTCCGCTTCCAAATGCGGGTCTGGTTCCTGAAGGAGACCAAAAGCATCGACGTGAACTGCGGCACCGGCGCCAACATCGTCATCTGGACCCGTGGCAACGAGATCTTCCGGGTCACCCCACGTCAGAACGACGACGTGAACTCGGCATGGATGCCCGACAGCCACCGCCTCGCTTTCCACGCGCTGCAATCCGATGCCCGGCTCACCAACCCGCTCATTAAGAAGGACGGCCAGCACCTCGAAACCTCATGGACCGAAGCCATTTCAAAGGCTGCCGAAGGCCTCAGCATGCGCCAAGCCAGTGAGGTTGCGGTCATTGCCTCGGCCCGCATGAGCAACGAGGAACTCTACCTCGCCAAGAAAATCGCCGAGTCTCTCGGAACCGCCCTTCTCACCGTCGTTCCCCGCCAGGGAGAATCCGACGGCAAGCTCATTTCCGCCGACCGCAATCCCAACACCACCGGAGCCAAACTCATTTGGAATGAAGAAGAGCCTTGTGCCCGTCTCGATGCCATCCGCGAAGGGGTCAACTCAGGCAAGATCAAGGCCCTCCTCGTTCTCCAGGAAAACCTCCTCGAAGAAGCGGGCTTCAAAGCTGAAGACCTCGCGAAGCTCGATCATCTTGTTTCGAGTAACATCCTCGCCAACGCCACCGCGGCGGCCTCAACCGTCGTGCTTCCGGGAGCTGGATTCTCAGAGAAACGCGCCACTTACGTCAACGTCACCGGTCGCCTCCAGCGTGCCCATCAGGCTAACCTTGCTCCCGGCAACGCCCGCGATGACTGGGAAACGCTTGCCGCCCTCCTCGCCAAGCTCGAGAAAGGCTACCAAGCTCCTGCCTCATTAGATGGTGTCTTCAAAGCCCTCGCTTCCGAAATTTCCGCTTTTGAAGGCCAATCATTCGGCACCATCGGTGATCTCGGGGTTCAGATTACCGAAACCGGAATCACTATTCCGCTCCTCGAGCAGGAAAAAATCCGCAAAGAGAGCGGAATCATCAACGGTTAACTCCAAGATTTAGACTTTCCTCCATGGACATTGACACCACGTTCCTCCTCGCCGCCGCGATCAAAATTGGCGTCTTCATCGGCATCACAATGACCTTCGTGAGCATCTGCGTGATCTTTGAGCGCCGGTTTTCGGCGATCATTCAAGACCGTGTCGGCCCGAACCGCACCATGATCCCGCTGACGATCTTGGGCTTCAAAAAAGACTTCGCCCTTCCGATCGGCGGACTGACCCAGCCCATCGCGGACGGTCTCAAATTCATCCTCAAGGAGGACTTCACCCCCTCCTACGTCCGGAAATTCTTCTTCTGGATCGCCCCGGCCCTTGTCGTCGTTCCCGCCCTCCTCACCATGGCCGTCATTCCCTTCGGAAGCCCCATGGAGTTTGGCGATACCTTCATTCCAATGGCTGTCGCCGACCTCAACGTCGGCCCCCTCTTCATCTTCGCGATCGCCTCGCTTTCCGTTTACGGCATCACTCTCGCGGGTTGGGCCTCAAACTCGAAGTATCCCTTCTTTGGCGGCGTCCGCGCCTGTGCGCAGATGATTTCCTACGAGATCGCCCTCGGCCTCTCCATCATCCCCGTCCTCATGATGTTTGGAACCCTCAATCTGGGCCACATCGTTGAATACCAAGCCGCCAACGGCTGGCTCCTAATCCCAGCCTGGGGCGAAGGACTCTCGCTCGAGCGCTGGCTCATGCTCATTCCCCTCGGGATTTCCTTCGTCATTTTCACCACCTCCATTTTCGCGGAAACAAACCGCATGCCCTTCGACCTTCCCGAGTGCGAAACCGAACTCGTGGGTGGTTACCACACCGAGTATTCCTCGATGAAATTCGCCCTCTTTTTCATGGGTGAATACGCCGCCATGGTCGTTGGCTCGGCACTCATCGTGACCCTTTTCTTCGGTGGTTGGTCCATCGGATTTGGGATCGACGGACTCCTCCCCACCGGAGCCTGGTGGGTCAGCCTCCTGCACATCGGATGTTTCCTCACCAAGGTCACCGTCTTCATTCTCTTCTTCATCCTCGTGCGCTGGACCGTTCCCCGCTTCCGCTACGACCAGTTGATGAACCTCGGTTGGATCGTCTTCTTCGAAGGGGCGCTCATCAATGTCTTCCTCGCCGCTCTCGTCATCGCTTACCCAAGCATCGGACTGCTTGGCTTCCTCGGCGGCTTGGCGGCTTTGACCGTGGTTTCAGTGCTCCTGATCACGATTGCCAAAGGCGCGACCCAAAAACCGAACGCCCAAGCTGTTTAACCCTCTTCACCCGAAAATTTCATGGCCACCATCAAAGTCGAGCGCCCCAAACTCTCCGCAGGAGAGAAGATCTATTTTGGCGCTATCTTCAAGGGGATGATCATCACCCTGCGTCACGCTTTCCGCTCTCTTTTTGGAAAGTCCGTCGGCGCTGACGAACTCAACTCCTCGGGCATGGGGATCACGATGCAGTATCCCGAGCAAAAATGGGATGATCAACTGCCTGAGTATTACCGTGGAATTCCTGCTCTTGTCACCGACGAGCAGGACCGCGAGCGCTGTGTCGCCTGCCAGCTTTGCGAATTCATCTGCCCGCCTAAAGCCATCAAAATCATTCCCGGTGAAATCCCTTCGGACGACGAATGGGCCCAGGTCGAGAAGCGCCCCAAGGTCTTCGAGATCGACATGATCCGCTGCATCTACTGCGGCATGTGCGAGGAAGTCTGCCCTGAGCAAGCCATCTATCTCCGCCCCGACTACATCGTCGTCGGCACGACCCGCAAGGACATGGTCCACGACAAGGACCGCCTCTACGAAATCGGCGGCAAGCGCATCGGCCTCGTCAACAAGTGGAACGATCTTAAGTAGCAACGTCATGGACTCCTTTTTCTTCTACCTTTTCTCATTCGTCGCGGTGGCGGGCGGGATTCTTTTGGTCACTCTCCGGAATCCGGTCTCGAGCGCTCTTTCCATGGTCCTCTCTTTCGTCGGACTGGCGGCCCTCTTCATCGGCCTCAACGCCTACTTCGTCGGCATCGTCCAGATCCTCGTCTATGCTGGCGCGATTATGGTGCTCTTCATCTTCATCATCATGCTTCTCGATCTCAACAACGAGGAATCCGTGAAGTTCAAGTCATCCACCCTCATTGCAGGAATCGGCATTCCCCTCTTCTTCACCTTCCAGGTTCTCGGCGTGATTCAAAAAGGCCCTGAGAAGCACCGCGGCGACTTCCCTAAAATCACCACCGAAACAATGGCGAAGGCTGCGGAAGGATATGCCTTCAGGGACGACGATGACAAAAAACTCCCGGACTCAGAACAAAGCGCGATCTACAAGAGCCTCACTCACGCAAAGGCTCCCAAGCTTCCCGACACCAACCTCATCGGAGACACCATTTTTAAAAACTACAACCTGCCCTTGCAGATCATGGGAGTCCTCCTCCTCGTAGCGACCGTCGGCGTCGTCGTGCTTTCCAAGCGCAGCAACAAAAACACCAAGCCCAACTCATAGCTCCATGGCTTCCCTCAACGACTTCCTTTTCGTCTCCGGCCTCCTTTTTGCCATCGGCCTCGCCGGGGTCATCATTCGGCGGAACATCATCGTGATCTTCATGTCCCTTGAGCTCATGCTCGCCGCCGCCAGCCTCACCCTCGTGGCCTTCTCCCGTTTCAACGTCACCGACAATGGCCTCCCAGACTACAATGGCCAAGTCTTCGTCTTCTTCATCATCACCGTCGCGGCCGCCGAGGTTGCCGTCGGACTCGCCATCATCGTGGCCCTCTACCGGGCCCGCCAAACGATCAACGTCGAAGATCTCACTTCGATGCGCGGCTAACTTTTAGACCCTCGATTTTTCATGCACTCACTCGCCTGGCTCATCCTCGCACTCCCACTGCTCTCGGCAGTCTCCATTCATTTAGGACTGAAACGAATGCCATTGGTCTCGGCGATCGTCTCAACCTCATCGGCCTTCGCAACTTTGGTCTTCGCTCTCATTTTTCTCATCTCGGGAGCCAGCGTAACACCGTCATTCACCTGGGTTCCCGCCATGGGAGATTTCGAAGGCATCAATATTGGCCTTCAACTCGACCAACTCTCACGCGGCATGTTAATCATCGTGACCGGCGTGGGTGCACTCGTTCATCTTTTCTCCCTCGCCTATATGAAGGACGACAAAGCCAAAGCCCGCTACTTCTGCGGACTGTCGCTCTTTATGTTCGCCATGACTGGCATCGTGCTGGCCTCGAACTTCATCATGATGTTCATCTTCTGGGAATTGGTCGGACTCAGCTCCTACCTTCTCATCGGGCACTGGTATGAAAAAGAATCTGCTGCCGACGCCGCCAAGAAGGCTTTCCTCACCAACCGTATCGGTGACTTCGGCTTCATGATCGGCATCCTCATGCTCTGGGGAATCTCCGGCACCTTTACCTTTGAAGGCCTCGCCGCGTGGTCCGCCAACCCCGGAGTCTTCGACACCACCGTCCTCGGAATCGCCCTTCTCTGCATCTTCGCCGGTGCCATGGGTAAATCAGCCCAAGCTCCCCTTCACGTCTGGCTTCCCGACGCCATGGAAGGCCCGACACCCGTTTCAGCCCTCATCCACGCTGCCACCATGGTCGCAGCCGGGGTCTTCATGCTCGCCCGCTTCTTCATGTCGGTTGACATGAACATTGCACCCTTCGCGCCACTGACGATTGCCTGGATCGGCGGCCTCACTTCCCTGCTCGCCGCCCTCATGGCGACCCAGCAGGATGACATTAAGAAGATCCTCGCTTACTCCACCCTTTCCCAGCTCGGCTACATGGTCATGGCCATCGGCCTTCTTGATCCTGAAGCCGGAATGTTCCACCTCTTCACCCACGCTTGGTTCAAGGCGCTTCTCTTCCTCGGCTCCGGTGCCGTCATCTACGCCTGCCACCACGAGCAGGACATCTGGAAAATGGGCGGACTCAGAAAGAAGATGCCCATCACTTGTCTTACCTTCTTCATTGGCACTCTCGCCCTTTGCGGATTCCCGTTGTTTTCGGGGTTCTTCTCCAAAGAGCAAATCTTTGAAGCCGCACTCCACGCGAGAAACACCCCGTTATTTGTGCTCGCAGCTGTGGTTGCCTGCCTCACGACCTTTTACATGTTCCGCCTCTTCTTCATCGCCTTCCTCGGAGAAAAGCGCAGTGACAATGCGGATCACGCCAAGGAAGTCGGACCTCTGATGCTCATCCCTCTCATCCTTCTTGCCGTGATGGCTCTCCTCTCCGGATGGAACTGGATGGCCGGATCGGTTGCACCTCTTCACAAAGATTTCCAATGGCACGCAGGATGGGCCCTCGGCGCCTCAATTCTGGCCTTCGTCATCGGCTTTGCCGCCGCCTTCAAACTCTACGCCAAGGCCACGGAAGACCCGCTCGCCAACAACGGCCTCGCCAAAATCTTCCGCAACAAGTTCTACATCGATGAAGCCTACGCCAAACTCGTCGGCTACGGTCAGGACGCGGTTGCCGCCGTCATCCACTTCATCGACGAACTCGTCATCAGTGGACTCATCGTGGGCGGCTTCTCCCGCGCTGCCGGAGGCATCGGGCGCATCTTCGGCCGACTCCAATCGGGCAATCTTCAAGGCTACGCCGTCCTCTTTGGACTGGGAGTCCTCCTCGTTATTTATCTTACGGTTTTCGTTTCATGAGCATTCTCTTCGTTCTCATCCCGATCCTCGGTGCCCTTGCCATCCTTCTGGGTAGCAAGGCCAAGACCACTGCGCTCATTGCATCGGGCCTCAATCTCTTCCTCGGACTTGGATCTCTCTTTTGCTGGCAAGCCAAGATCTGGTCGATGTCTCCGGAGATCCTCTCCAAGCCCAGCATCCACCTCGCCTTCGGGTTCTACGATGGCATGAGCGTGATCATGATGATCCTCAGTGTTCTCGTTCTCTTCGCTGCAACGATGTCCGGAAAGTGCCCGGAAGGACGTGAGAAGCTTTGGTATTCCTCCCTCCTCCTCATCGGTGGCGGGGCCCTCGGAGCCTTCCTCTCGACCGATCTCTTCTTCTTCTACGCCTTCCACGAACTCGCGCTCATTCCAACCTTCCTCATGATCGGCATTCTCGGCTCGGGTGAGCGAAAGGAAGCCGCCTGGAAGATCACGATCTACCTCGCCCTTGGCTCCATCATCCTTCTTGCCGGACTCATCTGGCTTGTCTCCGCCAGCGGTTCTGAGACCTGGCTCTTTAGCGAGCTTCTCAAGTCGAAGATTGATCCCTCCGCGCAGACCGGCATCGCCGCCCTCCTGATCGTGGGCTTCGGAATCCTGATCTCCCTCTTCCCCTTCCACTCGTGGGCCGCGCCCGCCTATGCTTCTGCCCCGGCCCCGGTCGCGATGCTGCACGCCGGAGTCCTTAAAAAATTCGGCCTCTACGGGCTCATTCGCCTCTACCCCATGGTTTCGGAAGGAATGCAGCACTGGCTTGGTGCTCTCATCGTCCTGCTTCTTGGCAACATCCTCTGGGTCGGCTTTGTGACCATCAACCAGAAGCGCCTCGACACCATGTTAGGAAACTCCTCGGTGATGCACATGGGCTACATCTTCCTCGCCTTCGCCGCCTTGGTTCAGGCCGGCAGCGTTGAAGCCAACCCGCTCGCGATCCCCGCCGCTGTCGTTCTGATGTTCGCACACGGAGTCAGCATCGCCCTCCTCTTCATGCTCACCGATACCATCCGCCGTAAAACCGGCACGGTGGAACTGGCCGAGCTCGGCGGACTTGCCAAAGCAGCTCCCCGTCTCGCCTTCCTCTTCGGATTGGCCGGCATGGCTTCCATCGGCCTTCCCGGCCTCGCCAACTTCTCGGGTGAAGTCCTCGTCTTTCTCTCCGGATTTGAGGGCTACGACGGAGGCAAACTTGGCTGTGTGCAAGTCGCGACAATCCTCGCCCTCTGGGGTGTTGTCATCAGTGCCGTTTACATGCTCCGCGCCTTCCGCCAGACCTTCCAAGGTCCAGCCGTCCCCGCCACCAGCTCCAAAAATGTGACCGACTTCGGTCCCTTCTGCCAAATCCCGGCCGCCCTCCTTGCCCTCGCCCTTCTTGTTGTAGGTCTTTACCCCAATAGCCTGCTCAATCTCCTCAAGGACCCGGCTCCCGTAGCTCCCACCGAGCAGGCCGCCGAATAACTTTCCAATTATAGCTTTCCGAATTCCATGCACGTATACTGGCTCGAAATTATCGTTCTCCTTGGAGGACTCGTGCTCCTGATGGTCGAAGCCTTTGTCGCTCCCAAGCGCAAAGCCATCATCGCTTATTCAGCGATCTTCCCTTTGGTTCTTGCTCTCGTTTGTCTCTTCTTTCCGCTCAACTATAGCCTGGATGGAAACGATGAACTCTCTCGCTTCTACGCTGTCGATTCCCAGGCAAAATTCTTCAAAGGCTTCACCCTTCTTGCTGGCATCTTGACGCTCCTTCTTGCCATCGATTTCCGAAAAACCCTCTCTAAATTCACCGCCAATCCTCACTCAGAAGACGGCACCGGTGAATACTACTGCCTCATCCTCTTCGCCTGCGCTGGCATGATGTGGATGGCTTCGGCCAAGGACCTCGTCTCTCTCTTCGTTTCGCTCGAACTCACCACCATCACCTCCTATATCCTCGTCGGCTACATGCGCCGCAACGTCGGATCGCTCGAAGCCGGGGTCAAGTTCCTCATCCTCGGGGCCCTCTCCACTGGTTTCCTCGTCTACGGAATCTCGTGGATCTATGGAGCCACCGGGAGCACCGATCTGACCGTCATTAGTGCTCGCATCAGCGAGAGCAATCCCACTTATCTTCTCTTCGGCCTTTCCCTCATTCTAATCTCCCTCGCATTCAAGATTGGAGCCGTGCCCATGCACCTCTGGATTCCCGACGTTTACCAAGGTGCCCCGACTCCCACGACCGCTTTCCTTTCAGTGGCTTCAAAAGCCGCAGGATTCGCGGTCGCGCTCCGTGTCCTCGAGCCTTTCCTGAACTCACCTCTGGCCGACAAGGTCATCTTCATTCTCGCCGTCCTCGCCGGAGCCACCATTCTCCTCGGTAACCTCGCCGCCATTCCTCAAAAGAACTTCAAGCGCCTCCTGGGATACTCCTCAATCGCCAATGCCGGATTTATCCTCATGGCCGTGGCCGCTTGGAACCCCTGGTCAGATTCCGAACTCAGCTCTAAGCAGGTCGTCATGTTCTATCTCGCGATCTACCTGATCATGACCTTCGCGGCTTTCTTCATTCTGGCCGTCGTCTCACGAAATACCGGCTCAGATGATATTGCCGCTTTTGAGGGACTCGGAACCCGCCATCCCCTCCTCGCCTTCATGACCACCATCGTCATCGGCGCACTCGCCGGAGTTCCCCTGACGGCAGGATTCCTCGGCAAATTCTTCGCCTTCCAGGCCGCCATCAACGCCGGCCTCTGGGTCCCGGTCTCGCTTGGCTTCGTCGGCGTCGCAGCAGGTTTCTACTATTACTTCCAAATCGTGCGCGCAATGTATTGGCGCAGCTCGCTTGAGGAATCTCCCATGACTGTTCCTCCCACCTCACTCTACGTGATTGGTGTTCTCTCGGCGCTCCTGATTGTCCTCGCCTTTACCCCTCAGCCCATCCTCTGGCTGATCGGAAACTAGCCGACTCCCATCTCTGGGTCGGCCGGGGAATCGGAACGGTGGGAACACGGGGCCGTTTCGCCTGCGCTCCCGAACTCGCTATTTTGATCCTCCGCTCATCTTCTTGAGAAGAGCATCCAGCGCTTCTGCTTTGTTCACCGGCAACTGGCAACTCTGGCCGACACAATAGTAGGCCGTCGACTTCCCTTCAATCGGCTTCAACCCGGCCGTGAATTCGCTCACTGCTCCTTCGCCCCCCATCGTGATTCTCGAAGGATCAAAATACCTGGCCGCGACCTTTTGCAATTGCGCGCGGCCCTCTTTGCCGACCAAGACCAAGCGGGGTGGTTTCGAGAGGAAAAACCGGAAGCCTGAAAGCATTTCGCTCATCCCGGCCGGAGCTTCCTTCATCATAGGGAAATAGGATTTCAGCGTCTTCTCCGCAATCGCTCGAAACTCCTCGCGACCGGTCATCTCCGCAAGAATGACAAACTCCCGAACCGCGATGGAACTCTCCGTGGGGATCGCGCCATCGAATTGCCCCTTCAGCCTCAGAACCAGATCCGGACGTTCCTCCCCCTGGAAAAATCCGCCATTCTTCTCATCGTAAAAATGCCCCTGAGCTCCCAAAGCTAGCTCAATCGCAAAACTGAGATACGCGGGATCTAAAGTCACCTCATAGAGCTTCCGGGTTCCGGAAAGAAAGAGAAGATAACTCTCAGCCTGCAGCGATTGATCACGCTCCCCGTCACGCCAGCGATGATAAAGCGTTCCCTTTTCGGCATCCCAAAGCTTCGCCTTCACAAAACCATGCGCCTTTCGAGCGGCTGCCACATATCCATCCTCTCCCAAGACAAGCCCGGCCCGCGCCAGCGACCCGATCATCATGCCATTCCAAGACGCCAAAATCTTATCGTCAGTTGCAGGTGGCACCCGCTTGGATCTCACCACCGCGAGCTTCGCAAAGATTCCCGCGACCGACGACCTCTCAGCATCCGAGAGCGTACTCGCTGGCTTCTTAAAATGCAGCACATTCTGCCCCTTCAATGCCTCCGGATCGCTGTGATCATAAAAATTCCCCTCAGCCGTCACCCCTAAAATCTCTCGGGCAATTTTCACTTCATCCTCAGCCAAAATTTTTACCAACTCCTCCAAGGTCCAACAGGCAAACTTCCCTTCCTTGCCCGCGCTTTGCGCATCCTGGGCGCAATAAAACCCTCCTTCGGGATGAACCAGCTCTCTCAAGACATAATCGGCAATTCCCTTGGCCGTTTTCCGAAAAGCTTCGTCGCCACTCATTTGCCAAGCGTCCAAATATAGATCCAGCAGTTGGGCCTGATCATAGAGCATCTTTTCGAAGTGAGGCACCAACCATTCCCGGTCGACCGCGTAGCGATGAAACCCGCCCGTCACCTGATCGTGAATCCCGCCATCGGACATGTGCCGACAGGTTTTTAAGACGGCCTCAACCGCCTTGGGATCGTTGGAATGCAGCAAAAATCGAAAGATATTCACCTGCGGAAATTTCATCTCAGTCCCTACTCCCCCCCACAAGGGATCGATCTGTGCTAGAACCCGCTGCACCGAAGTCTCCACCACCTCACCATCCAGTTCATCCGCCCCCTCCTTCAAGGTGAGCGAATCTTCAAAATACTGCCGCAGTTGTTCATAACTCTCCCCTGCTTGCTTCGCGATTCCCTCGGGATTCTCAGCCCAGACCCCTTGTATCTTTCTCAAGACTGAGCCAAATCCCGGACGCCCATCACGATCGACAGGAGGAAAGTAGGTTCCGCCCGTCAGCGGTTTTAAATCGGGGGTCAAAATCATATTCAACGGCCAGCCACCGTTTTCTCCGGTCATCGCTTGAAAGGCCGTCATATAGACTTGGTCAACATCCGGCCGCTCCTCCCGATCCAGCTTGATGGCCACGTAATTCTCGTTGAGATACTTTGCGATCTCCTCGTTCTCAAAGGACTCCCGCTCCATGACATGGCACCAATGGCAGGTCGAATATCCCACACTCAACAAAATGAGCTTCTTCTCATCCTTCGCCTTCTGAAAGGCCGCTTCACCCCAAGGATACCAATCAACGGGATTGTAGGCATGAAGCTGCAAATAGGGTGACTTTTCCTTCAGGAGCCTGTTCGCTTTCGCCTCTCCCTCTTTCGGTCCCGCAGCCTGTAACACACCAGCCAAAGCGGAAAAACAGACGATCACTCCAAGTTTCAATAACATTCCCAATCCTACTCCTCTCTCTTGAAAACGGAACTCCGAATTCCATCGACCAGCACGCCAGCCCCGTCGTTCCACCTCTTTGAAGAGAAAAAGATCGGGTTTTATCGGACAATTCCCAACCACGATGGCCTGCCCACCTTGAAAACAACAATTTATTGCCGTTTTACAAATAAGGATGAACCGCCGTTCTGAGCTTCAAAAGCGTCCTCGTTTTTGTTGTTGATTGACTCAGCCACAGGGGATCTTCGCGTCCCCTGTGGTATTTTCACCTCTATCGATCTTGAATTGTGCAATTCTCGCGTAAAATCACGCCATCAGACTTGCCCCCGGTCGAGGTTCCACCTTAACTCTTCGCTCCTCGGGGTAAGCATCTTAGCTTCGCCCCACTGACTCTTCTGCCATGATTGAAAATATCCGCAAATACACTGGCCTCATGATCGTCGTGCTGGTCCTCCTCTTCGTTGGACTAGTCTTCCTCGGCGACAATGTCGGCAACACCTTCGCCGGCAAACCCGTCATGGAAGTCGCCGGACGAGCCGTCTCGCAAAAGGAATTCCAGCGAAACGCCATCGATGTCCAAAAGATCGCGATGGAGATCCCCAACCGCACCCCCCTTCCCCGCGAAACCCGCATCCTCGCCAGTCACTATCTTGACGAAGACATTATCGAGAACCCTTACGTGCTTGCCGGATCCATTCTCCAACAGATGGGCATGTTCCTCCAGCCCAGCGATGGCCTCCCCGAGCGCTTCCTCGCCAACCGCCTCGCCGTGCAGCATGCCGGTCTCGAATACGGCGTGACTCCCAGCGACAAAGAAGTCGAAAGCTTCGTCGAAAATGTCCTCTTCGCTGACGAAGAAGGCAATTTCAATCAGGAAACCAGCCGCACCTTCTTTGATGAGACCGCTGGCAAGCTCGGTATCGGAACCCGGGGATTCAACGAATACATTCGCGATCTCATGACCGCCCAAAACCTCTCCAAGCTCATTGGCGGAGGCATTTCCCCTGAAATGGAAACCGTGCGCGCACTCTACGACTCCGAAAAACAAAGCATTTCCGTCAAACAAGTCAGCCTCGACGCCACCAAGTTTGAAGCGGAAGTCAATCCCACCGAAGAGGAAATCAAAGCCTACTACGAGGAAAACAAGGAAAAGTATAACTCCGACGAGCAACGCAAAATCTCCTACGTCTTCGTAGAACCCGACTGGGAAACAAAACTCTCCGAAATGACAAAGGCCAAAGAAGACGCCGCTGCCAAAACGGAAGAAGAACGCCTCAAAAAGGAAGCCGATAAAAAACTCGCCGAAGAAGCTGCAAAAAGAGCCAATGACGCGAAAGAGGCCGAAGCGAAGCCCGAAACTCCCGCTCCGACTGAAGCTCCGACTCCGGCCGAAACACCTGCGCCAACCGAGGCCCCCGCTCCGACTGAAGCTCCGACTCCGGCCGAAACACCTGCGCCAACCGAGGCCCCCGCTCCGACTGAAGAAGGACCTCAAGGACAAACCGGTGAACAGGGTGAGCCCGCTCCCGCCGAGGAACCAGCGACTCCCGCCGAGGAACCGGCTGAACCAGCAGCTCCTGTCGTGGCACCAGCTCCGATCACCGAACCAGCAGCTCCAGTAGAAGTGGCCGTGGAAACCCAACCCGCACCAGTCGCACCCACAGCACCTGCTCCGACCATCGCCCAAGCGCCCAAAGACAAGCTCAATGGCGCCGAAAAGAAGGAAGCCGTTGATGCCCTCAACCCTGAACTCACCGAGTTTTACCAAGACATTGTCGACAAAATGGGCGCTGATTTCGAAGGCCTTGCCGCCAAGCACGACTTCAAAATCGTCACCACCGAGTTGTTTACGAAGGAGGAAGCACCCGAGCTCTTCAAAACCCATATTTCAAATGCGGCCATCGGCACCATCGCCGAGGCCTCCTTCCAACTCCCCGAAGAGGGCGACCTCGACGAGAAAATCACTCCTCCTTACCAGACCAGCGATGGTTGGTTCGTTGGCCGCCTCGAAGAGATCGTGAAATCTGTTCCTCTCACCTTCGAGCAAGCCAAGGTTCAGGTCGCCGTTGACCTCAAAAAGAAACTCGCCCGTGAACTCATGGCCAAAAAAGCGAAAGAACTTCAGGAAAAACTCGCCGCCGCCGTGAAGGATGGAAAGTCCTTCGAGGAAGTCGCCAAAGAAGATGGCCATACCGTCTCCACTCTCCCCGATCTCAAAGGAGGCCAAAGCTTCCAAGGACGTCAGTTCCCCGCCCCACCCGCTTTCCAGGCTGCACAATACACATCCCCGGGTGAAGTTGCTCCCGTCAAACTCACCCCGAGCGAGGAAACCCCCGACCGGGCCCTCATCATCCTCGTCGAGAAGCGTGAAGTCAGTAAGGATGACGAATACCAGACCGGACTCGAAAGCGCCTTCAAAGGTCAGTCCAACATCACCCGCTACGTCGCCTTCCAAAACTGGCTCTACGACCAGTATAACGCAAACGACGTGAAGCTCTTCCGTTCGGAATAGATTCTCAGCATTCACTCACCATGGCCACCGACACCTCAGCACGGGACGAAGCCTTCGATCGTGGAAATTCCCACTTGGCAATGGGCGAACTCCCCGAAGCCGAAGTCGACTACCGTACCTCCGTTGAACTAGATGACAACTTCTTCGACGGCTGGCAGGCCCTCGCAATGACCCTTCTCAAACTCGAGAAAATCAAAGAAGCCATCGGCTGCGGCATCAAAGCGACCCTTCTCGAACCCAACGACCTCCTCGCTTGGACCGGCCTCTCGCAGATGTATGTCCGCGACGGCCAAATCGCCGAAGCCGAAACCGCCAAGGGCAATGCCCGCATCCTCTCGATGGGCGGCAAGGTCACCAAGCTTCAATCATAGGGCTCCTCTAGAATGTGCAGTGAGCGATTTGCTTTTAGCAATGAGCTTTTCTCCCCCTTCTTCCCCGTAATGCTAAAAGCTCATTGCTAACCGCCAATAGCCCGCCCGGCACACCCAGAATTTCCATGAAATCTTTCTTCGTCACCACCGCCATCGACTACCCAAACGGCAAGCCTCACATCGGACACGCCTTCGAGAAAATCCTTGCCGACGTTCTGACCCGCTACCACCGCTTCACCGGCAAGGAGGCCTATTATCTCACCGGCGTCGATCAGCATGGCCAGAAGATGGTGAAGACGGCTGAGGCCGAAGGCATTAACGTCGCCACCCTCACCAAGCGCAACACCAAGGGCTTCATCCGCCTCTGGGACAAGCTCGACGTCCGCTACGATGGCTGGGCCGAAACCACCGACGATCGTCACAAAGCCTGCGTCCAAGCCATCCTCATCGATCTCGAACAAAAGGGCCAACTCTACAAAAAGTCCTACTCAGGGTTCTACTCTGTCCGTCAGGAGCAATTCCTCACCGACCGCGACCGCAATGAAACCGGAGAATTTGGTCCTGAATGGGGCGAAGTCATGGAAATCGAAGAGGAAAACTGGTACTTCAAGCTCTCCGAGCACGCCGAATGGCTCAAGTCCACCGTCGAATCCGACGACCTCAAGATCCTTCCCCTCTTCCGTAAAAACGAAGTCCTCAACGCCATCGAGCGCGCCGGAGACACCGACCTTTGCATCTCCCGCCCCAAGGAACGCATGTCCTGGGGCATCCCCCTTCCTTTCGACTCCGACTTCGTGACCTACGTCTGGTTCGACGCTCTCATCAACTACATCTCTTTCGCCGGATACCGGAAAGCCGAGGGCTCCAATCTCCCCGAATTCGAACAACTTTGGCCTGCCGACCTGCAGATCATTGGCAAGGACATCCTCGTCCCAGCCCACGCCATCTACTGGCCCTGCATGCTCCACGCCATGGGCTTCGAAGCCTCCGACATGCCCACCCTCCTCGTCCACGGATTCTGGAACGTGAAAGGCGATAAAATGTCAAAATCCCTCGGCAATATCGTCGATCCCAACGAACTCGCCGACAAGTTCGGCGTCGATACCCTCCGCTACTACCTCTGCCGCGATATCCGCGCCGGCCGCGACAGCGATTTCGACCTCGAACGCCTCGTCATGCTCTTTAATACCGAACTCGCCAACGACCTCGGAAACCTCCTCAACCGCTCCATCAACCTCCTCAAAGGCGCTTGCGGCTCGACAATCGCCTCGACCGACACCTCCCATGAGGAAGACCTCGCTCTCCGCGAATCCCTCGCCAAGTCCACCGCCACCTACCGGGCCACCATGGACGACGGTGAAGTCAGCGCCGCCCTTCAAGCGATCAACGACCACGTCACCCATTGCAACGGCTATCTCGAGCGGCACAAGCCTTGGGAAATGAAAAAGGACGAGAGCAAACTCCCCCGTGTCGCTGAAGTCCTCAGCCACACCGCCGAGTCCTGCGCCCACCTCGCGCTTCTCCTCCGCCCCGTCCTCCCTGCCGCCGCTGAAAAAATCCTCGGCCAGCTCAATAAACCCAATCTTGCAAACATCACTCTCGACGCCCTCAAATGGGGCCTCCTCGAGCCTGGTCACCAAACCGGCAAGCCAAAGCCCGTCTTCCCCCGCATCCAAATCGAGGAACCCGAAGCCTAAGCTCCATAAATCGACCTCCCAAAATTTCATTATTCCTTGACTCCTACGGCCAACGGCCCTATTTCCCGCCCCTCCAACGAATCTTTTCTTACTAAGACCATGGCACTCACCGAAGTTATCCTCCGCGAAAAAATCAACTCCCTCGGCGCTGAAGCCGACGTGGTCAAAGTGAAAGCTGGCTACGCCCGCAATTTCCTCATCCCTTCCGGCAAGGCATACGAGGCCACCAAAGGCAACCTCCGCCAGATCGAAAACCTCCGTATCTCCCGCAATAAGCGCGAAGCCGCAGAAGTCACCAATGCCCAGGAACTCGCTACCAAGATTTCCCGCTGCAAGCTCAAATTCACTCTCGACCTCGGCAAAGCGGGCAAGGCCTTCGGCTCCGTCACGTCGATCGATATCCATAAAGCTCTCGAGGAAAAGGGGATCTCCATTGATCGCCACTCCATCCAACTCGACAAGCCGATCAAGACCACTGGCAAGACCGCCGTCGAAGTGAAGCTTCACGGCGAAGTCACCGCCACTCTCACCGTCACCGTTGAGGGCAACGACGAAGCGGCCGGCGCGTAAGCCCGACCTCATCACAACTTTCAAAAAGCCCGTCTGATTTTCAGACGGGCTTTTTTGTCGTTTCCTCGCGGGCAATTCACCCTCAACCTGATCCCGTGATTGGCATGCTCGATTCCGGCGTAGGAGGACTTTCGGTCCTGCAGGAAATTCATGCCCTCCTGCCTGAACACTCAATCCACTACGTGGGCGACACGGCCTGGTGCCCCTACGGAACAAAATCATTCGAGGAAATCATCGCCCGCACTTCACGACTTTCAGATGAACTCATCTCGCGCGGAGCGGAAATCATCGTCCTCGCCTGCAACTCGGCAACGATCGCCGCCATCGAATCCCTTCGCGCCGAATACCCCATCCCCTTCGTCGGCATGGAGCCCGGCGTGAAACCCGCGGCCGCCTTAACCAAGAGCAACATCATTGGAGTCTTGGCAACCGAAGTCTCACTGCGGGGTGATAAATTCCATCACCTCGTCTCCACGCACGCTCACGACCTCCGCGTCATCACCCAACCTTGCCCCCGCTTTGTCGAACTCGTCGAAGCGGGCATCCTCGAAGGCCCCGAAGTTGAATCAGCGATCGATGACTATGCCCGCCCTCTCGTCGAGGCTGGTGCTGACGTTCTCATCCTAGGCTGCTCCCACTACCCCTTCCTGAAACCCGCCCTGGTAAAGGCCCTTCCCGGACACCTCAGATTCGTCGATACCGGCGACGCCATCGCCCGCCGGGTTCAAAGTCATTCGCTTTCAGCGGATTCCGGGCCCAGGATTCAAATTCAAACCACCGGAAACCCCGGGACCTTCAACCAACTCCTCCCTCTCCTTGCTCCCAATCTCCCCGTAAACTGCACCCAATTGACTCTCTCATGAAAGCCATCCCTTTACTCTCGGCCCTCATCCTCGTAGCCAGCCTCTCTTTTCTCCTTTGGAAACGCCCCGAAACATTCCAACAACAGGATGAGCACAGGAGCCCGGAAGCGCCAACTCGCCTGGCAGAGGATCACTACGCGACCGGCACCGCGACCCGTGACGGAATCGGCAAATTCTACCACGATCGCGAAATTGCCCATGTCATGGGCCATCAGGCCATCAACTGGCTGGAGCGCGATGAACGCGAGGGTGAAGAAGCTCCAACCTTGGCGATGAGGATGCTCGACCTTGGTGAGACCGATGTCCTCGCCGACATTGGCGCCGGCTCGGGTTATTATTCCCTCCGCCTCGCAATGCAACGCCCCAAGGGAAAGGTCATCGCCGTCGACATCCAACCCGAGATGATCACCTTCCTCGAGGACCGCAAGGCCCAACTCGGTGTCGAAAACATCGAAACCCACCTCGGCACCATTGAAGACACCGGCCTCCCTCATGACTCAATCGACGCCGCCCTCATGGTCGATGCCTATCACGAATTCTCACATCCCTACGAAATGATGCTCTCCCTCTACCGGGCCTTGAAACCCGGGGGCCGAATCTTCCTCCTCGAATATCGGGCCGAGGATCCCGAGGTCAAGATCAAGCCCCTTCACAAAATGACCGAGGAACAAGCTCGCAAGGAACTCGAATACGTCGGCTTCGAATGGGTCAAGACCCACCGCCATCTCCCTTGGCAACACCTCCTCGTTTTCCGGAAGCCATGAATCCACCGCCAAATTGGCTGGATCCCGCCGGAGATTACCTCATTGGGATCTCAGGAGGGCGCGACTCGGTATTCCTACACCACTGGCTCCAGGCTCACGGCTTCCAATCCTTAATCTACTGCCATCTCAATCATGGACTCCGGGGTCACGAATCAGACGGCGATGAATCATTTCTCCAAGATCTCCTAGGCGACCAACTCATCAGCGAAAAGGTCAACCTTAACGATTTTTCCGAACAAAACAGCCTCTCGATCGAAACCGCAGCGCGCGAAGCAAGACACCAATTTTTCGCACGCTGCGCCGAGCAGACCGGCAGGGATCAAATCATACTCGCCCATCATGCCGAGGATCAGGCCGAGACGATCCTCTTTAACCTCTTGCGAGGCTCTTCGGGAGCCAAGGGCATGTCCTCCCAACACACAATCGCCTCCCTGACCATTCTCCGTCCCATGCTGGGCCTGCGGCGGCGCGAAATTGACTCCTATCTCAAGTCCAAAAACCTGCCCTTTCGCGAGGACTCCTCAAACAAGCTCCCTTTCGCCACCCGCAACCGTCTCCGCCACGAAGCGCTTCCCCTCCTCAGTGACATTCTGGGGCGCGATCCCGTCCCCGCCCTTATTCGAGCCTCCAAACACACCATGGAATTGGAAGCCATTGCAGATCAACTCTTTGACCAAAGCCAACTCCTCGATCCCCAAGGCCGTCTCTTTCTTCCAAAACTCCGAGAAATCCCGCCCGCTCTCCAGCGCCGAGCCCTCTTCCGCTACTTAAAAGACCATCAAACTCCTCAAATCTCCGCATCCTTGATCGAGCAAGCCCTCGAAATGTTACCTTCGGATTCCCCTCCCGCCCTCAATCTTCCTGGCGGACTACGCTTGCGTCGGAAGGAATCCCGACTCTTTATTTCATGATGAAATCCTTCCTATTTTTCCCAATGCTCCTTCTTTGGTCCTGCTCCCACGAAGACTCCGAAAAGAAAAAGGCCGAGAACAATCAGGAAAAAAATCCCCTGATCCATAAGAGGGTCGTTGGCCGAATCGCCTCCGTCTCCAGCACCGGCAGCTTTGTTCTCATTCAAAAATATGGCACCGGCTCCCTTCCAAAAGAAGCCGTTTTCCAATCCCAAGGCAACGAAGGACGCCAGGCTTCCCTCCGCCCATCAGGTGAACGCGTCCGCGATTTCTTCGCCGCCGACCTCTTGAGCGGATCTGCTAAGATCGGAGATGCCGTCCTCGCCTATCACACTCCCAAGAAACCCGACCCCGTGATCGAGGATGAAGCCCCTGAAGACGCGGCGGAGGACACAAAGGTTCAGGAAAATAGCGAAAATTCTGACGAATAAAAAAAACATCAACCATACCCAAATATTAGCAAAGTTAACAAATAACGCCTCCCAGACCATAGACCTAAGGGCCTTTATCTAAAAAAACAGGCTTTTAAACCTTGAAGATCATCCGGCAATCAAGGCATTATCGAAAGCGAAGCTGCTGGGAATCGTAAGATATCCAACAAAACCGAAAGTCGAAAAATAATGAAATCAAGTACTGTAACCCCCACAGGTCCCGGTCCAGTCGATGCAAATCGCCTAGCGGACTTTGTCCTAATGGCACAAAGATCCTGCATCCTAAACCTGTCCAGTGAATTAAACCGTGGAAACCTCTCGTTCCCACAGTTTTTCCTCCTCACCTATCTTTCAAGCGAAGATTACCTGACCATGTCAGCGATCGCGAAGAAAATGGGACATTCCACTGCTGCGGCGACTGGATTAGTAGACCGCCTCGAGAAATTAAACTTCGTTGAGCGCGTTCACGCCGCTGAAGACCGTCGTAAGATCATGGTCCGCATCACCGGCGGGGGATCTCAAATCGTAGCCACAATGCGGGGACACATTGCCGCCGAACTATCGACCATCATGGCAGACCTGGACGATCAGGATACTCTCAATGTGGCAGCCGCCAGTGAGGCGATTGCTGGAAAAAATCTCAACTAAGAGAACTTTAAAAAAAACCGTTTGTCGCAAGGAAACTTGGCGATATGGAGACGCTTCCTTTATGCTTTCGAGCGTGCAGGAAGCGTCACTCTTTTTAGCCCCCCTGCGGAAAAGACCGCAGGTCCGCGCCGGATTCGTCGAACGGATTCCTGGCATCCAAACCTCGACTGATAAAGAGGCCACTCTGGCCCTCCTGCAGCCAGCCCACCACGAAGCGGCCGAAGCCCTTGGCTTTCAGTCAACCCATCTCGCCCAACAGATCCATCGCGATCAACTCTCGGTGATCGACTTCGATTCCCCACAAATGTCGCTCGGCTCCGATGGCCTCCTAACAAACCAACCCGGAATCCTCCTCGGCATTCACGTCGCAGATTGCGGCGCAGTCTATCTTCTGGATCAAAAAACAGGCGCTCTCGCCCTCCTCCACTCCGGAAAGAAAGGGACCGAATTCAATATCACGGGAAAAGCGATCTCCCTGATGTCCCATGAGTTCGGCACCCATCCCCGCGATCTCACCGTCGTTCTCGGCCCCTGTATCCGCCCCCCTCACTACGAGATCAATTTCGCCGCCCAAATTGGCGAACAAGTCCTCGCCGCCGGTGTCCCGGAAAGTCAGTATTTCGACTGCAACCTCTGCACCGCCTCGGACCTGACCCGCTTCTATTCTTATCGAATCGAAAAGGGAAATACCGGACGCCATCTCGCTCTCCTTGGACGCCTGCCATCATGACCATTTCCGCTCCTGCCAAAATCAACCTCTCACTCCGCCTCACCCGCAAACGCGAAGACGGCTTCCACGAACTGGAAACCCTCGCGCTTCCGCTCCCCGGCCTTTGCGACACTCTCGAAATCACGCCCTCAAGCACCTTCTCACTCCATTGCGACACCCCCGGTGTCCCCACCGACGAAAGTAACCTCGTCTCCAAAGCCCTCCGTCTTTTTGAAAAGGAAACCGGAATCGCCTGCAATTTTAAAATCAAGCTCATCAAGAAGATCCCCCATGGCGCAGGCCTTGGCGGCGGAAGCTCCGATGCCGCCCACACCTTCCTCGCGCTCAACGAACTCACCCACGCAAAAATCCCTCTCGACACCCTCGCCGACTGGGCGGGCCAACTCGGCTCGGACATCCCCCTTTTCCTCTACCAATCCCCCTGCTGGTGCCGGGGCCGGGGTGAACTCATCGAACCCATCGAGCTCAAATGGAGCCACCATCTCTTGCTCTTCAAACCGGCCTTCAGCATTCCCACCCCCTGGGCCTACTCACGATGGCAGGACTCCCAAGAAATCCCGGGAATTCCCTACGGCCCACAAAACATCGCCGGACACATCCTCGTCAACGACCTCGAGCGTCCCGTCTTTGAAAAGCACCGCTTCCTCGCCGAGCTCAAACTCTTCCTCCTTGAGCAGCCCGAAACCGTCGGGGCCATGATGTCCGGCTCGGGCTCGACCGTCTTCGCCATCCTCGCAAAGGACGCCGACCACGAAGCTCTCACCACCCGCACCCTCGCCGAACTCGTCCCCACCATGTGGCACCACTTTTGCCCAGCCGGTTTCCCCAAATAATGATGCTCGCATTCATTTCCGACTTTCCTAACGTCCCTCATCCAACCTTCTCCCAATGAAGATCGTATTTCTCCTCCTCGCACTGGCACTGCCAGCATTCACCCACCCCATCGAGTTTCACAAGGACCCCTTCCGTCAGTTGGAAGAGGTCTGGCCAACCCCTACCGAAGCCCGCATTGCCTCCGGAGCTCCCGGTCCGAAATACTGGCAACAACGTGCCGACTACGACATCGAGATCGCGCTCGATGAGAAGAAGAACAAACTCACGGGCTCGGCGAACGTTGTTTACCACAACAAGTCTCCCCACACCCTGAAGTATCTTTGGATGCAACTCGACCGGAATAAATACACCCCCGGTTCGATGGGCCACCAATCCACCTCGGCACCCTCCTTCGACTCCATGCCCTTCAATTCCTTCGAAAGCATGCTCCTGAAGGAAAAATTCGACGGTGGCTTCCACATCGACAGCCTCGTTGACAACCAGGGGACGGCCCTCAATCGCCGTATCGTCGACACCATGATGCGCGTTGATCTTCCGACAGAGCTGAAGCCCGACCAGAAATTTTCGTTCAAAATCGCCTGGCACTACATCATCTCCGACTCCCGCACGACCTGGGGACGAAGCAACATGGAGAAGTTTAAAAAGAGCGGGAAAATCTTCGAGATCGCCCAGTGGTTTCCACGACTCTGCGCCTACACCGATGTCCGGGGATGGCAGAACAAAGCCTTTCTTGGTCGCGGCGAATTCGCCCTCGAATTCGGCGACTACAAGGTCGCCATCACCGCTCCCGACAACCACGTTGTCTCCGCCACCGGAGTCCTCAAAAACCCCCAGGACTGCCTCAAGCCCGCGTGGCAGGAACGCCTGAAGAAAGCCGAATCCGAGACCAAGCCCATTTTCATCGTCACCCCGGAAGAAGCGGCCAAGAACGAAAAAACCCACGCCCAAGGAACCAAGACTTGGGTTTTTGAAGCCAAAAACGTCCGCGACTTCGCCTGGGCCTCATCCAAGAAATTCATCTGGGACGCCGTGCAACACAAGCTCGTCACCAACCAGCAACCGGTCTGGGCCATGTCATTCTACCCCAACGAAGCCGAACCCCTTTGGAGCAAGTATTCCACCCACGCCATCATCCACACCCTCAACATCTATTCGAAGTTCACCTTCGACTACCCCTACCCGGTCGCGATTTCGGTCAACGGCCCCGTCTACGGCATGGAATACCCCATGATCTGCTTCAATGGCCCTCGCCCAGAAGTGGACGGCACCTATTCCGAAGCAACCAAAAATGGGCTCATCTCCGTCGTCATTCACGAAGTGGGTCACAATTGGTTCCCCATGATCGTGAATTCCGATGAACGTCAATGGAGCTGGATGGACGAGGGACTCAATTCCTTCCTCCAAATGCTCGCAGAGCAGGAATGGCGTGAAAATTACCCCTCGCGCGGAACCCCGCAAAGTATCATTGGCTACATGAGAGGAGACAGCCAGGAACCCATCATGACCAATTCGGAATCGATCACCCAGTTTGGTTCCAATGCCTACACCAAGCCAGCGGCGGGCCTCGCCATCCTCCGCGAAACCATTCTCGGCCGCGAACTCTTCGACGAAGCCTTCCGCGAATACAGCACCCGTTGGATGTTCAAGAGCCCCGAGCCTTCTGACTTCTTCCGCACCATGGAAGACGCCGCCGGGGTCGACCTCGACTGGTTCTGGCGCAGCTGGTTCTACACCACCAACAACGTCGATATCGCAGTCACCGGAATCACCCGCCACCTTCTCGACAACAAGGACCCGCGCGAAGCGGCCGAGCGAAAGAAGGAAGCCACCAAGCAATCCCGCTCCGAAAACGTCACCGCTGAAGGCAACAAGAGTCTCCCAAAATACGTCGAGGAAACCAAGGGCCTCAAGGACTTCTACGATAAGCCCGAAAAGCACAAAGCCTCCAAGGAAGAGGTGAAGACCTTCGAGAAAATGATCGCAGACCTAAAGCCCCGCGAGCGAAAGCTGCTCAAGACGACCAAGTCTTTCACCGTCGTCGATTTCGAAAATAAAGGGGGCGTCATCATGCCCCTGCTCGTTGAACTTCACCTCGAAGGAGGGCGAAAGCAGGAGGAAGTTATTGCCGCCGAAATCTGGAAACTCGATGCCCAGCGGGTCAGCAAACTCTTCGTAACCTCCAAGCCCGTGATCAAGGTCGTCATCGATCCCCTCAAACAAACGGCCGACGTCAATCTCACCAACAACGTCTGGCCTCCGGAGGTCAAAGAAGAGCACTTCACCCTCACCCCAGAGAACAAATCCTTCGACAACCCGATGAAACAGGATCGGGGCAAAAAGGAACGTGAAGCCAAGGAAAAGGCCGAGAAAACCAAAGCTAAAAAAGAGGCGCTCACTACGGAAAATGCCGAAGAGATCGGAAAGGCCCCAGAGGACTTCGTAGAAAAGGACCAAAAGGAGAAGAAGTAAACAAACTACCGAAACTGCTTCGTCTCTCCATTGTAATGGTAATCCGCCGAGGCCAGACGCTCCACTAGGTCCTCCAGCTTCAAGCCGTGGGTTTTGCCGAGATCAGAAAGTGACTCGGCATTGTTGCGCAGTTCGGTATTCACCAGCCCCACCAACAAGTGGGGATCCATCGTCGCGAAGGTTTTCAAGTTCATTCCGCGCGCTCGATACGCGGGAATCCGGTTGACAGCGAGCCCATTTTGAGCCAACTAACGCGCTCTGCGGCGTCGGTAACGTCGCAACCCTAACTTTTAAGGGCATCCCATGAAAAAAGACATCCATCCAGACTACCACCCCGTAGCCTTCCAAGACATGACCACTGGTCACCGTTTCCTGACCCGTTCCACTGCAAAGTCTGACAAGACCGAGGAAATCGACGGTGTGGAGCACTTCATCATTTCCGTCGGCCTCTCTTCCGACTCTCACCCGTTCTACACCGGTCAGAGCTCGTTCGTTGACACCGAAGGACGCATCGACAAGTTCCAGAAGCGCTTTGGTGAGGTTCGCCGCGCCAAGAAGCCCGTTCGCGGCTAATCTGGAATTGGAAGCGATTTCCATCCACTTTCAAAAGGTGGCCCTTCACGGGGCCGCCTTTTTCTTTTACCCTTCCAACCTATGGACGAAGCAGTCGAAGCCCTCCTCCCCGCGATCAACGAACAACTGGACTCCCCGGAAACGCCCTATGTCAGAGAAGCCTACGAGCGACTTGTTTCGGAGCCGGATATCGAAGACGAGGAAGCTCGGGCGATGCTCGCGTTCTGCCTCGCCGACGAAATTGAAGCCTTGACCGCCGGAGAACGGCCCTTCGATACGGAGCGATACCAACTCCTCCTGACCTTACTCCCCGCGATGCCCGAGGGACGTTAATTCTCGGTCCCCCGACTCGCTCCTGAAAACCCTCATCACGTGACCTCTTTCTCAGATTTCTAGGAGAGCGAACCGAATGGGAACCGCTACGCATCAAGGAGAAGGATATCGAAGAGTTCAGAGACCATTCATTCAGTGAAGTTTCACGGACTTCTACGAAGAACGCTCTCAAAACCGTGAAGACAATTTTCCGGTATATGGTGTCGAAAAAATTCATCACTGAATCCCCCGCCGAGCCCGTCACAACGGTCTCGTCCAAAACAGCAAAGGAGGCAGGCAATGAGCCCGTGAAAAAAGAATCGTTCACCACTGAACAAATCCTGAGCAATTACAACGCATGCCCAGATGATGAATGGTGGGGGTTCGAAGCCCCTGCCTACCCGATTCGCCAGTTTGATTTTCGGTGGGACAAGCTAGTCACGGAGAATCCGCCTCATACCTTGGCGAAATTCGTGTTTGTCTGCTTCTCTGATTCTATAGGATCCAGGTTGACCTTCGATCCAAAAAAAATCTCCGTAGAAACTAACAAAGATATCTGGTGAATCTTCGAAATTTAAATGCTTGCTGCCCTTGTTGAGAAAGCTACCCGAATACCAAGTACTATTGGAAATCGATCGTTTGATTGGTGTTATATCAACCTTGCTCCGTGTCACGGAATCCCCTTCTCGCTTCAAGAAACTGGCTGTTGGACTGGTTACCAATGTTGCTGGAGAGCGGACCTCGTAGCTCCCGCATGCCTGAAGGAATATTGAGCCAAGTAAAAATAAAAGTAGAAGCCCTAGATTCATTGGTTCTTTTTCATAGAAAAGTTAGAAGAATGAAGTGCGGTAGCAAGCCAAATCTCAATCATCTTCATTTTCTTGCAGAACGTCGATGTGGATGTGTGAAGTGCGAACATGTAACTGAACAACGGGCGTGCCCTCTGCCAGAGGCTTCTCCGCCTCGGGCCGATCGCTCAGGTAGACCTCGTAGTCCTTGATCTTGCCGTTGTCGGTGGCGTCGGTCCTGGGGAGTTACGTGAAACCGGTGATCTCGCACGGCTCGCCCAGGTCGACAACAATCTCGTGGGGAAGCGGGGTCACATCGGCGGGCGGCCTCCAGAGTGAATGCCAGGACGTCCCCGGATTGTCGTCCATCGCCAGGACTGCCTCCATGCCGAAATGTTCGCTGTCCGCACGGACCCCAGGGCGATCAATTAGCAAGCGCAATTCCTTGATACTCCAGGAAAGTGACCTAACGGGAATTGGCACATTTGAACGCTTTATTATGAACGAGAGGTTTCCAATTGATCGCCCTGGCACGGACCCTGACACGGATCACACGATCTTCGGCCAGCGCCGCTCTGGAGAGGCCCAGCAAAGCGATGGCGGCCACAACGGACTGAGCAGCAACTGCTTTTCTCATCGTCCTTCTCCTTTCTTCTTCCCCTTGATCGGTACGTCGAACGGGTTCTCCTTCTCAACGATGGTGGAGAAGACCTCACCCAGGACGTCCCAGGAGTCCATACCGTACATCAACGCGACACCCTGAAGGCCTCGCCCGCCGCGGGCGGCCGTATCGGCGTCGATCTTGCCCAGCGCCAGCATCGTGTCATACACGAGCTGCCACTGATACCAGGCGGTGTCCTGCTTCTCGCGCATGATCACGTCGTCATACGCCTTGCCCCACTTCGTGTGCTTCGCGCCGAACCATCGGCCCTTCGCACCGAACAGGGTCGAGGGGTCGTAGCCGCCAAACCGGTTGACGCCGTTTTCGCGCATCGCGGCAAGACGGACGTTTCGCTCATCCAGCGCGCGACTCGCCGCGTCGATGCGCGCTTGCAGGTGCTGGTCCGGCGTGTACTTCACCGGGTTCGTGTAGTAATTCAGCAGGCCCTTGTACCCGCCCCGCTTATGCTCCAGTAGCGCCCGGCGGACTTGGCAAAGCGAATTCCCGGCCGACGTATGCGTCACCCCTCCCATACGGAGGCCGCTCGACATCGGCTTGCCGGTACGGGCTTCCTCGGCCCAGGCCTTAAGATTGCATCGGGGCTCGTTCTGGATCAGCCCACCGTATTTCTTCCTCATCTCCGGAGTCACCGGATACCAGGGAATGATGTTGAAGTGGAGGCATCGTCCCCAGTTGGAGCCGTCCGGAAGGTACGCGTCCGGCCAGCCGGGCCTGTAGACGTGCTTGATCTCGCGGCCTTTCCACTGGACCGGCCAGCCTTCGCCCATCGCCTTCCAGGCCTCTAGCTGCCAGGTCTCCAACTCCTTCTTGCGCATAGTCTCGTGCCAGGCGTAGGCCCGCTTTAGAAGGTCCATATGCCCCTCGTCACCGTCCATCAAGTAAAGCCAGATAAGCAACGGCCCCACCGAGCGCGTCAGCGCCTTTGGATTCGGCACCTCAAACTCGTACTGCCGCACGCGCAGCGGTCGGCCGTTGTCGTCGTACTGCTCACACCAGCCGACCACTTCACCCTCGCCCAGGTTCGTCTTCTCGATGAACGGACCCAGCTTGTGGAGGTTGGCGACATACTTCTTGTCGCCGGTGAGATGGTACATCAGCACCATCATCCGAACCGAGTCGGTCGTCGCGCCGTCGTGTTCGAAGAGGATGGCCACGCGGCCGTCGGCCAGCACGGCGATGTCGCTGTAGCCCGAGGGACCCTGGTAGTACTGCCGCTTCCACGGCCAGGTCTTGCCTTCGTCGTAGCTGGCGCGAAGGGTTCCCTGCACACGTCCCGTGGCGAGCCCCGGACCGGAATAAAGGATCACGCCCGGCTTGTCGCCCTCAGGCCACGCGTAGCGGCGCAGCGACGCCTGGCACTGGGGCTCGACGAGCGTCTCGTCCCGGCGGAACAGCTTCGGGTCGAAGGTAACTCCTCCGTCGTGGGAGACGCAGACGCCGCGGTTGCGGAGCCGGTTGCCATGGTTGCGGCTGTTGATCATCACGTCGCCGCCCGCCAGTTCGACCGCCTGGCATTCGTTCAGCCCGACCGGCGAGATCGCGCCGATCTTCCATTTCTCGCCGTCATCATCGCTGTAGATGATGTGGCTGAAGTACGAACGCCCAACACCATGGTCGCAGGGAATGATCACGCGCCCTTTGTGCGGGCCGCGCGTCAGTTGAATGCCGCCCGCGCCGGGGCCGGTGGCATACCAGGTCCAGTTCGGCCTCTTCGCCTGCTTGGTGATCTCGCGCGGGCCGGTCCACGTCTTGCCGTCGTCATCGCTGTGGGTAATGAAGACGGCTCGCCCGCTCTCGACGGCGCCGTGCGGATTCCGGCACGTCAACAGGAGGATCCGCCCGCTCGCGAGGACAACGGGACATGGGTTCCCAGACGTGACTCGACCTTGGTCGAGGACATTGACCTCCGGCCCCCAGGTCTTGCCGTTGTCCCTGCTTCGCTTCAGCACGATGTCGATGTCGGCATTGTCCCTGCCGGAATCGCGCCGCGCCTCGGCGAAGGCCAGAAGGGTTCCCTTCTTCGTGACGACCAGCGCCGGAATCCGGTATGACGCCGCCCTGCCGTACACCGGCTTCTTGAATGTGTTCGAACCCTCGCCCACAAAGATCTTCTCGATGGGGGCGGCCGACTTGAAGATCGTTCTCAGGTTGTCGGACAGCTTGTCCGCCGTCAGCTTGACGCTCTTGATCTTGCAGGTCGCGAACAACGCGTCGAACCAGAGGTGCAGGTTCACGGCGGGATCGATCGGCTACTCGTTGAGCTTCTTGTCGTCGTAGTAGAAGGAAATCTTGTCGCCGACGCGCTTGACGGCCATCGAGTGCAGCTTTCCGTCGAACGGGTTCTTTTCGGTGGGCAGATCCCAACCCTTCAGCGGAAGGGCCACCTTCTTGGTGCTCAGAATGATCGAGCTGCCGGTCTTCCAGAAGCAGAGCGTGCCGCGATCGTTGATCTGGATATTCGGGAAAGCCCACTTCGGCCTGCCGGCGGTGCAGGAGAAGACGACCTTCAGCTCGCAGTCACCCAAGGCCGAACTTGGCGGTCTTGAGGCTGCTAAACGTATCAGGCCCAGTGACATGGAATCCGTCGACGGTTTTCCCGCTACAATAGTTATTGTCTGTGGCCCCGGGGGCAAGCGCCTCCTTGTTCAGCACGCCGTCCTTGACGACCCACAGCTCCTCGGCGCCGATTACGGTTGATAGACCAACAAGCGTAATGGCCGCCAGTAGTGCGAGTGAGGGTATAATGTTTCTCTTCATAGGTTGAATTCAGCGAACGTACAGCGTCCCGCCGTCGACGGGGAAGGGGGAACCGGTGATGAATGATGCCTCGTCGCTGCAAAGGAACACCGCCATCGCGGCGATTTCTGCCGGTTGGCCCATGCGATCGATCGGCTGATACTCGGAAAGTCTCTTGCACATCTCTGCTTGGTGGTCGAGATAATTCTTCGCGATGAAGCCATCGACGCAGGGCGATTGGCTTGAAGGGGGGCTGGTTAGATTGGCCGTGATTTTTGGATGAGTCTGATCG